>Ga0208407_1000082_pt1 | contig 43104 bp, 30 predicted proteins | sample ETNtaG_9_FD_185775 | JGI IMG/M metagenome (GOLD analysis project Ga0208407, IMG submission 185775) | Marine microbial and viral communities from oxygen minimum zone, Eastern Pacific Ocean - ETNP201406SV69 (SPAdes) (version 2) | ecosystem: Environmental > Aquatic > Marine > Oceanic ...
CCGATGGCAAGGTATTCGTATTCCATGACGATGCAATAACAGTCGATGGTTCACTCTCCGAGACATCAGATATGGCATTCTCGAAAATCCATGAGGCAGGACTCCAGCAAGGAATCTCAATCCCGCTATTCTCAGAGGTCTGCCAGCATCTGCGAGACAGAGAAGAGCCAGTAATGGTGGAGATTAAGCACTTGGAGACTGATCAGGCACGCTTAGAAGTCCTGGAAACTATTTCGAAGATGAACAAATGGAAGGCGATGGCCACTCCGATCAGGTTCTCCAGGAGCTTCCCCGAGGAAACCCGTGACGAGTGGCGCTCCCGGTTCGAATCGGAAGGAGTCGAACTAGTCAGGGTAGGTCGCCACAGGTTGAACCTCTTCCGCTCCTGCAAGACTAGGATGGGTTGGTTTTTCGCCCAACCAAGGTGGCTTTTCGGCCTCTGAACACTCCTCAAGTTGATATGTCCCCGACTTCCAATTGGAATCGTGCCGGTTAGAAAGCCAGACGCAGAGAACTCCAAGGTCAATCCATACCGGAGGCTATCGGCCTCGCAAGTCAATGCCTGGAGGAAGTGCCCGAGATTGTGGTACTATGGTTGGATGGTGCGCCTCAAGTCACCTCTTCCGCCCCAGATACTGAGGGGCAATGCCGTTGAAGAGTGTGTGTGCAGGGTCCTCCGTGAATCTCCTGCCCTGCTGGTTCATGACTCCCGCTCCTCGATGACCACGCCCCTTGCCGAAGATGGCTCCCCAGACTGGGACAGCCAGGACTACTGGGTAGGGCCAGGGCTAAGCCCTCTTCCAAGGGAATCAATCCCCGATGACAGGGAATCAATGCTAGAATGGGCCACTGCAAGAGCGGAAGCGCACTTCGAACGATGCTGGGATTCGGCGATTAGCGATTGGGAGGCTAGTCCAAACAGGGTAGGATTGGCAGAAGACGTGGACAAAGAGGAAGGGTGGCAGATGGTCGAATCGGCGTTATCACTCCACTTGGATCAGGTTCAGGCGTGCATCGACTCCAGCGGAGGGCCAGACCTCGAAGAATGGAGGTCAGGCGCTAGGCCCTACTGGCCAGCCCCGGACGGATTCCCCCGAGAGTGGGAAGGGCCACACCCAGCAGCAGGAAGCGGACATATCACATGGGCCGAGGCGTGGGAGGTCGCCAGACCATGGTTCGTCGACCCCGATGCCAAGTCTTTCACCCAGACAAGCGCACATCCCGAAGACTGGTTCCAAGGCGAGTACGACCTCGTTTACCGATGGTCTGGAAAGACCACGATAGTCGACCTAAAGGCATCGGTGGGCAAGGGGGACAGGTCCGGCGACTATCTGGACCAACTTCGGATGTACGGTTGGCTCTGGTGGGAGACGCACGGCAGGGACGAGTCGGTCGAGGGCCTCGAGATTTGGTATCTGGGTACGGGTACAGTGAAGCAAGTCCCGCTCCCATCGACGGAGGAGATGGGGTCCATGAACGACGAACTAGAGGGGCTCTACAAACAGATCCATGCCCAAGACCCCGACATCTCGATGTGCCCTCCAGAGCCATCACCACTGAGATTCTTCGACAAGGGGGGCATCCCGTCCGAAACCCCCATCCACCCTGATGAGAGGGCACGATGCACCCGGTGCGACTACAGGGGGATATGCGAGGGCTCGGATTACGAGTTGGACCTTCCCTTGGAGGAGCGGATAGAGAGGTTCGGACACGCATGGCCAGTGACGCCCATAGGGGAGATAATCACGCGTGCCAGCATAGTAGGGGATGTCGTAGGCCTGCAAGGCCCAGAACTCATGGATGACGGGACAATTAGCCTCCAGTTTACCCTCCAAGATGGTTATGACAGGGCCCGCGTGAGGCCATCAAGGCAGGGAAACCCCCACAATGTCACCAGGGGCATCTCCGAGGGCTCACGAGTCCGAGTGGACGAGGGGATGCCATCGGTGTGGAGGGGTCAACTGCAGTTCGACCTCGATGACAAATCCTCGATATCTATCGCAACCGCCGATGACGTCGCCCCTGTAGTGGAGGTGGAGACCAGAGTAAGCGTAGCGGGGAGGGTGTGGTCAATCGACGCCTTCCCGAATGGCGTGGGCGTAAATCGTTGGTCGATCACCCTGATGGACAAGACCGGTTCGGCCGCATCCGTGGCCTTCAAGCAGTTCATACCGGTATCAGCCCCGGCCATTTCCAGGGGCGATGAGATCGCGATACTGAACGGAGAGGTTGGCGAGTGGGCCGGTAGGCCTCAGGTCCGTATCGGACCCGGTGCACGTGTTGTCATCCTCAAGCACGCAGAGGACACCATCGACTTCTGACACTAGTGTGGACTAACAACCACAAAGAACGAAAAGTCGGCGTTTGGCAGAACTGACATGGCGACCTTCTCTCTGACTTTCAAACCCGGCGACCCCAGAGGCATGGTAGTTGCCGTAGTCTGTCTGACAATCGTGCTTGCCATCGACATTTTTGCAGTCCCATTGCACTACGAGCAGTGGCAAACGAAAAACTGGGACAGGACTCCGGGTACAGTCGATGACATCTACATCTGGGAGGACTGTGGTGGGGAGGATGGTTGCACCTATGGGCTGAAAGTCGATTATAGCTACGAGGTAGATGGAATAGTCTACGAAAGCGACCAGATTTCATTGGTAGATTGGGAAGACTCAACCGACAGCAGCCTCGGATGGAAGGAGGACTTCGAGAGAGCCCATCCGCGCTTCTCCACCATCGATGTATACGTTGACCCAAATAACCCCGAAAGAAGCGTACTAATTACTGGGTTCTCCATAGGATCCGGGGCTATCACAAACATAGCCATCCTATCTTGCTGCAACTCCTTCCTCCTATTCCTCGGCCTAGGTTCGGCGGGAAATGCAAACGCCAGAATCAGGACCAAGCTGGAGAAGATAGGCTTCGGATTCCCCCAGGCAGATTGGCTGGAGCACTCAGAGGAACCAAAAGAGCAACCCGAGGGATACTCGGGAGAGCATGCTGACGAGAGTTCAGAAACCACCGAGGAACCATCCGAAGAAGTAGGCTGGTGGGAGGATGATGATGGCGCCGAGAGAGGGATTTGAACCCCCGCGTCCAATGGACAGTGGATTTCGAATCCACCGCAATACCGGGCTATGCGATCTCGGCAGCGAAACGGCCACCTGCGAATCAGACATAAGGCTGACCCGGCCCCAACCGTTCATGATCATCCGAGTTGAGCACCTTGGAGAGGGCACCGAGGTAGAATCGAGCGAGCCCATTTCTGTCAGCGATGTGCTGGAGAAAATGGGTGTCCCCCCATCCACCGTCCTAGCCGTACACGAGGAGACAATCGTCCCCCATACTTCGATCATCAAGAGTGACACGAAGCTGGAACTCATCGTGGTCTCGTCAGGCGGTTGAAAGGTCGCCTCGGACGAACTTGATGTAACGCTGCTCCTCATTCTCCTCAAAGGGGTGCTGCCCCAGGTTCTGCTGATAGGCGATCCCAAACCACGAGCCATCCGGACTCAGCACTGTCTCGAAGAAGTCGTGCAGCGCATGGACGTCTCCAGACTGCTCCTCGTAACCGGTCACCACATGCAACGGCTCCGGGTCGGCTATTGTGAAATCCCAACTGTCCCCCTCTACTGGTGTTTGCAGTGCCCCTGCATACAGGAACCACTCCTCGCCTTCCACGTAGTTCCCCTCCAAATCTCCGTCATCGAAGTCCAAGCCGTAGAATGCCAGTGAGACCAGGTCGTCATCGCTGATGCTGACGAAAGGGTACATCTGAATTCCATTGATGTGCGAGACGTTCCAAGTTGACCAGTTCGTACCGTAGTCGTACGAGATGGCGAACCTGATGTCCCATGTTCCGGTGCTGCCATTCGGGCAGTCTGCCCAGACGACCGCTACCGTCCCGCCCTCGTTGTTATTCACCACCGGGTAACCCTCGGGACAATTACCCTCCCTAGGCCCTACGTCGATAGGGGCGGCCCAAGTTCCATCTCCGAATCCCGTCCCCCTCCCATACTCATCACTGATCCTAACAGTCACGGTTCCCGATTGTGTGTCAGCGTTCTCCTGGGCGATGTAGACGTATGAGCCATGCCTCTGGCTTGAGATCGTGCTCCACCCCCCGGGAACCGAGTAGCACTGCGAGAATGTGTTCCCGCCATCCTCGGAGTGATAGTACCAGTACCTCCCTGAGTCGCCGGTGCATTCTGGGGGGGACGCGCCAGAATTTCCTAGGTAGTGGATGATTCCATCTCCTTGTGCTGCGACCCATGGGCGGTCATCTGCCGCCATTGTGTTCATCCTTTGGCACACTCCCGTGGAGTATTCCGTGCCATGGTCTAGCAGGGTGTGCCACCAGTTATCCTCCAGGGTCGTGTCCAGGTAGTAGACTGTGTCCATCGCATCAACGGAGATGTCACCCTCGTCACCCAGGCACTCCGAACCCCCTGCTAGGTAGTTTGCGAAGAGCATGTTTCCGGGCGTTGGTCCGAAGTTCTCCCCATGCCCCCAGGTAGAGCCGTTATCGTAAGATGCCCAGAACCAAGATGCCCAGTAGTCCCATGTCGTCTCTCTGCCATCCGTGCAGGCCCACCAGGGACCTGGGTCATCCGGGTCCAAGATTATCGGGATGGGGGAGTCCTCGCCACCCCATCTAAGGTCCTTATGCGCTGTGATGAACATGTTACCATTGCTCGTGATGGAGATGCTAGGCTCGTACCCGATCCCAAATTCAGGCAGGTCCTGCCCATTACTTTCGTCAACACACTCCTCGTGCCTGGGCATGTATATGCTCTGATCCCAAACTATGGTGGCACTCCTGCTACCTCCCTCGATACTAGAATCGGAGCCCGCAGGAGAGACGAAGTATTGGGTAGCAGCTAAAATGAGGATTATTACGACCAGAACTGCTCCCGTACCGGCCAAAAGAATCCTCCTATCGCTAGATTCGTAGATAATCTCCGCATCGACAGGAGACGACTCGTCCATGATGATGAGACTAGGCAGCCCCTATTCACGCTGACCCCATGTCATCGCTGCTTGGCTCTCTTCCTTGCCGCCTTTCGCCTTCGGAGCTTCTTCTTTCGCCACTTCCAGCGTTGCTTCCCCTGCTTTTTCCAAGCACGGGAACCTCTCTTCACTGTGAATCATCCTCCAGTTTGCGAGTCCATCCGACCTGCCTCGCGTATATGAGCGATTCGTGATACATGCCTAGAATAGGTGGTGGGCAATACAGGATTCGAACCCGTGTCACCGGCTTAGAAGGCCAGCATGATATCCAGACTACACCAATCGCCCGTGACCCCCTGCGGGAGCCTCACTTAGATGAACCCTCACTTCGCCTCGAACCTGCTTGCACACTTAGGGCACCTTGTCGGTCTAGTCACCCTTATCCTTTCCCATGCGTGCCCGCACTTGCCGCATATCCACTGCCCCTCGGGAAGGCCTTCCAGAACCTGCTCACGCAGCCTCATCAGGACCGAGGATTCCCTTAGCTTGGGCGCAGGGGCAACCTTGCCAACTATCTCTGCATGCAAACCATCGTGATCCAGAAGTCCAGCAGCATGCAGGAGCTCGTGCGCCAGGGTATGGCGGAATAGCGCGGAGTCATTGGCCAGAATGGGGTTCAGGGCAATGGTAATCGGACCTGGGGGCACGCCTAGCCTCCGTCTACGATATAACTCATGATGATCGCATTCGAATCTTGTGAAACCCAGTCGTGCCTCACTCTCCTCGAGCCACTCCAGTCCCAGATCCCTGCCTAGGTGTCCAACGAAAGGAGCATCCTCCCCCTCCAACTCCTTGATCAAGTCTTCTAGCAAACCAGCTGGGATTGCGGGGACCCTCTGGCCCTTGGGTGACACATCAACTACCTCCTCACGTCTCCCTTAAATGGGCGTCGCATTTCGTTTAGGCTACTGGGCGTGTGGCGCAGCTTGGAAGCGCGCTTCCTTGGCATGGAAGAGGCCCCGAGTTCAAATCTCGGCACGTCCACCAGAAAATCCCAGTAGAATCAATTTCACAACCATTTTCTGCCCAGAATGGTCAAAAAGGGCATTTTTCGGGGTGAAATTAAATACTCCTTATTTCCGCCTATGCCCGTATGAAGACTAAAGCGAACGCTCTTCTATTATGCATGCTAATGATTGCATCAGCTCTGGCGGGTTGCGCCGGTGAAGATGTCGAAGTGATCAAGACTTTGGAACAGGCAGACTGCGATGCGATTGGAGATGGTTACACACTAGACGCCGATCACAACGTTTGTGTCATGACCGTAACAAACACCGTGGAAGTAACCGTGACTAATGTCGTCGGTTGCATGGACTCCACGGCTGACAACTACAACGCGGATGCTAACGTTGAAGGAGACTGTACATACAGCGGGTGCACCGATTCGGAGGCCTCAAACTTCGTTGCGATGGCCAACGCTGACGACGGTTCCTGCACATACGACCAGTCTTACTACATCGGCAAGTACGCTAGCGGGGACATGTCCCTAGCAGAGGCTCAGTACGAACTGCAGAATCTAAGGATGTGCAGGGAAGACGCACTTTCTGGAGTAGCCTCAGCTTGTGAGATAGTCGCAGTTTCTGCGGATATCGACCCTCCAATGATGGACCCTGCTGACGCATACGACACAGCATCTGGAGCAGTCATCGAGAACGTGTACGACACTCTTTACAGGTACGAGCCAGGACCTTCGGGCTCCCCGGTTCTTGTCCCACGACTGGCCACAGGGTACACCATCAGTGATGATGGCCTGACATACACCTTCACTCTGAGGGAGGGCGTGTTCTTCTCCAATGGAGCAGCCTTCACCGCAGAGGATGTCGTCTACTCGTGGTGCCGTGTGATTGAATACGGTAGCCCAGACTCCGGTGTTAACTGGATTATGCTGGAGACTATGAGTGACTGCACTGGCCTTGTTGCTGTAGATGACTACACGTTCCAGGCAACCTTGGAAGTAGCCTACTCAGCCTTCATCCCGACCATCGCGTTCTGGATTGGAGCAGTAACTGATGCGGGCACCTGTGAGGCAAACCGAATCGTCACTCTCGACGAAAACGGATCCGTCCTTACCGACGACCACTGCAACGCTTTCCTGCACGCAAGCCCCCTGGGCACCAATGCCTACGTGTTGGGCAGCTACACGGCGGAGTCCGAAATCGTCCTAGAGCCAAACTGGCTATACTGGGAAGAGGGCAACTTCAACCTGAACAAGATAACAAGGTCTGAGGTCGCGGAGGAGGCGACACGTGCGCTGATGCTGAAGGACGGCGAGGTCGACTTCGGCAGCATCCCAACACCTCTGCTTTCAGAGGTCTGCATGAACACAGACACGCCCACTGCAATCTCCGGGAACCCGGATCTTGGCACTGACTGCGGCCCCGAGAACTCACTCACTGTGGCCCTCGGGATAATGAACACAAACCCGACCTGCGAGACTGATGCAGATGGTGACGGAAACGACGACGCCTGCAACCAGTTCATGGCAGACGGCGCTGTCCGAAAGGCTCTGTCTTACATCTATGACTACGACACTGCAATCAGCGACGTCTATGATGGATTCGCAATACCACTAAACGGACCGATTCCTCTTGGAATGCCCTTCGTTGAGACTCAGCATGCTACGTTCAGCTTCGATCTGACAACCGCAGAAGAGACTCTCGATGCAGCGGGCTATCCTTGCGAGGATCACGACAGCGACGCCAGCACTGACTGCAGAAGGTTCGGTGGAGTTGCTATCCGTCTGTTCTACAACGATGGAAACGTCAACAGGGAGGCCAATGCCAACCTTATGGCCCAGAACCTGGAGTCGGTAGGTATCGCAGCCCAAGTGACCGGAGAGGCATGGGGATCAATGCTGAACAGGATGTTCGGAACCGCCAACTGGGACTTCATGTTCCTTGGCTGGGCTCCAGACTACAACGACCCTGACAACTACTGGTTCCCCTTCGTTGCTAGCGCAGCAGAGCACGGTGACGTGTACAACACCCAGTACTCCAACACTGCCATCGACGCACTGCTACTAGCAGCCAAGACTGAGACGGACTACGATGCTCGTGCTGCTCTATACGAGGAGGCACACGACCTGTTCATGGAGGAGCCATCTCTGATATTCATGGCCCAGTACCTCAGCTACCACGTCCACTCCGACAGGGTCTCAATGCCCTCGGAAGTCCCACCGGCAACGATTCCGTGGTTCAATGTGGACAAGGTCTGATTAAGCTCAGAATGTAGAATTACGCAAGGCCTCCGGTGGCGGGAAATCCCGCTGCCGGAGAGCCCCTAAATCGGATTCCGATGACTCTCCGAATCCTTCTTCATATCAATGGAGTTGATTTCTTTCATCACTCGTCTTGATAGGGATGATAAGCCCGACTCCATTGCAGGAGACGTTCTGACCCAATAATGGTGATCGTGTGAAGTTGTGGGAGTATGTTGTCCGGAGAATTTTACTCCTCATCCCAGTTTTGATTGGAGTCTCCATCCTAACCTTCTCGATTTCACACTTGGTTCCTGCAGATCCGGCAAGAAGCTTCTGCGGCCTCAAATGTCCCGATGAGACGCTTGATCAGATTAAGCTGAATCTGCATTTCACGGATGAGGATGGCGAGCCAGAGTCAGTCTGGAATCAGTACAAGTGGTACATGGGCCTAACTGACGAGGACGGCGATGGAAACATTTTCTTCGACGAAGACACCAATCTCGGCTCAGCCTCTCAAGGTTCTGCATTCTTCGGTATGGACTTCGATAGTGGCGGACTAATAGATGGGAACTGGGGTTACTCCCTTGCATACCACAAACCAGTCACACAGGTTCTCGAACAGGCCGTCCCCGTCACTTTGGAGATGTCATTCGGGGCAATACTCTTCGGAGCCCCTATTGGGATTCTTCTAGGGGTACTCAGTGCGGTCTACCAAGACAGATTGGTTGATCACGTCTCAAGATTCATCGCTATTGCATTCGTGAGCCTGCCGATTTTCTGGCTCGCACTCATGTTCCAGTACCTCTTCGCCACCCAATTCGGGGTTTGCGACGCAATTTTCGGCACTGATGGGGGGTGCTTCCCCCTCGCAGGTAGGAAGCCCCCTGGTTCGGACTTCCCAACTGAGGGGGGCAGCCTGGACATCGGGAATGAAATCCTGTCCATGATCTCTCTATCCGTGGCAGCTCTAGCATTTCTAGACATGAAGGTCGATGGAAGGGTTCGAAACTTCCTCAAGCCCGAGATTACCAGGGACTGGGTAGCGTTGTCGACCTTGGGAGCCTCATCTCTTGGGGTCATCTACTTCTTACTAAATCCCCATGATATCGAACCCATTGTTCTGGCCGAGTATGAGGCAACCGGGCTAAACACCCTTGACTCGATTATTGCAAACCCCATCCCCGAGGAAAAGAGCCGAACCGGTCTCCTAATCCAGTCCTTGAAGTACCTGACCCTCCCCATAACTTGCCTCTCACTGGGGACTGCCGGGGGGTTGCTGAGGTACATGCGCTCAAGCCTCCTGGAGGTGATGAACGAGGACTACATCAGAACCGCGAGGGCGAAGGGCCTCAAGGAGAGGACGGTAATTTTCAAGCACGGCGTTAGGAACGCCCTAATCCCCATCGTCACCATTCTAGGCTTCATGTTGGGCGGCGTTCTAGGGGGCGCCGTCCTCACCGAGACCATCTTCTCACTCCCAGGAATGGGGATGGCAGCAGTACGCGCTATCACCCTCCTGGACTTCTCCGTAATCATGGGGGTGACTATGATCACGTCGATAATTTTCCTCCTCTCGAACCTAGTTGTCGACATTGCATATGCTTGGATAGACCCTAGGGTCAGGTTGGGGTGAAGAAATGGAGAAAGAGGAGGATTCTGGAATTTTCGTACTGCACCCTATTCTGCAAAAAATCCGACCGATTCTCATTGGCGCGGCTTTCGTTCTTCTATGGGACACTCTTGATTGGATGGGTGCAACGGTAGGACTTGTCCTAATTCTCATGGCCGATGACATCCTGTTTCGACCGGGCTTCTATTATCGCATTATTGGCAATACAGTGTCTGGGCTAACTAGGTTCATTATTGAGGCAATATCTGAGATATCTCTGAAGGATATTGCCAAGGTCGGTTTGACACTCCTCGTATTGGCTTTCATCAATTTTTTCCGAGAACTCTCCGCTCTTACTCTCACTGTGATCTTAATTCTCGCAATCCTCATCCCAGAGCGACAAAGAGTTGCAGAGAGGGTCTGGGGTGCTCTTTCTCCAAAGATTGACCAACTCTCCTTTGCCCCTGAATCCATGGACCTGGCTGAACGCTTCAGCAGCTCAACACAGACTCTGCTGGATGGGTGGAGGGGATTCAGGAGAAGCCTTCTATCGGTCTTCGGTCTTCTAATGGTCGTTATTGTGATTGATCTATCTCTGTTCGCCGACCAGATTGCTAAGGAGCACATGGGAGAGTCACTCACCGGGCAAGAACAATGGGACATATACATCGATGACTCTGAGACCGGCGCCACGATGACAACATATTCGTACAAGAAACTGCCACCATTCAGTGGCCCTCAGGATGATCTGGTCCACTCTTCGCCTACGGAGGAGTCTCAGATGCTCCAGTTGGACGTCCAAAGAGTCAACGGTGAGAATGACAACGATGGCGATCTGATTACAAACTTCCTTGATACGGACGACGACAACGATGGGATTGTCGACTTCATGGATTTCATATTCCCTATGGACTTCGATGAGGACACGAATTCCACTTGTGACAGAGAAATATGGTTTGACAACAGTTCCAACACTTTCTGCGGACCGGACTGGGCAGATCTGGACGATGATGGCGATGGGATCCCCGATTACGACGAGGCTTCCGATGGAAACCCGTACACCAATATCTACGACACGGACAATGACGGGATCCAGGACGGCTCCTCCAAAGCCAGCGGAGGAACGGCGTACCTAATGGTCAACCACGATACGGGTGCAGACCCATCCACATTGGGAATTAGCCTGTCCTCGGTCAATCCACTCGAAGATGGAAATGGGACATGGAACTGCACAGGGTGCGAAGAGGGGATTCTGACTGGAGAAAATGGTGATTTTTCTCTTAATCAGAGCGATGGAAACTGGGTTTATGACATGTCCATGTCTACCGTTTCCGTCCGTGCAACGACTTCAGCAGAATTAGAATTATTCGGAACCACCGAAGAAACCGGTGTTATCGCCAATAGACTCCATGGGGTAACAAATCCCACTGGAGTCCTAGTCGATGGCGATATGAGCACCACGTCATTCACTGGGGTCTACACCACGGAGGCATACATCAGGGACAACACCTCAACCCTCTCCGTCAAATCAGTGGACGCAACCACCGTCTTCAAACCCGGAGAATCTGTCTATGACAGTGCGGGCATAGTGATCGGAACGGTACAGGAAGTCACCAGCAACTCGATCAAATTGTCGGGGAACATCGCGGTCGGACTCTCAATCAATGAGAACCTCCGTCGTGGCCATTCCTCGATTTCAGTTGACTCGATCGATGCAACCACAGTTTTCTCAGTGAACGAGCGCGTTTTTGACGATTCGGGAGATGTAATCGGAATTGTAGAATCACTATCCTCCAGCCAAATCAACCTCACTGGAAACATCGCAGTAGCGATTTCGGATAACTCTGAACTTTATGCCGGCCAGACGACGATCACAGTCGAAAACACCGATGCAACCACGGTTTTCTCAGTGAACGAGCGCGTTTTTGACGATTCGGGGAATCTAATCGGGTTCGTCGAGTCCGTCACAACAGATCAAATCAACCTCACCGGCAACATCGCAATCGCAATCCCAGAAAACCTCAACTTACACAAGTCGATGTCCATCGACGGCGTCAATATCAGGGCTGGCGACATGGTCCTAGTCAGAAACCAGTCAGAACCATCGGACAACTCCATTTACGTAGCCAGATTGGGCCAATGGGACGTTGTCCAATCTGCATTCTCGACAAATACGGTGACCACTGGCATGTATGTGTGGGTAGAAGAGGGGGACTCCAATGGCCTGCAGATGTTCGAGATTTTGGATGACTCAATAGCTCACGAGTCCGTACTTTCGCAAGTCAATAAATTCGAACCATTCTCAGGAGAATGGTCAGAAAGCTTCCTCTTGTCTATGACTTCTCCTTCCGGCAATACCACAGATTATTGGCTCAACTTTTCTATTCAACGCCTCAGTGAGGCTCCAATTAGCCCAAACCCTCTGACTGCTCCAATATCCATGGGGGCATCGGACGAGTGGTACGCAATCGAAATTCCCGAGTCATCCCATTTGTCCGTAACTCTTAGTGTACCCTCAGGTTCTGACTACAACCTATTCCTGTATGGGAAGAGGGGGAATGACCTAGCCTCCAGTCGTCTGCACAATGGATGCCCCGACTTCTACTCATATGACTGGATTCCCGGCGAATCATTCGACCTCTGCCCAATGGGGACGACACATACGGGGAGTGACATGTTGAGCAAGATCCTCTACGGATCTCGGAAGTCACTGCGAGTGGGCTTCGTCGTCGCGTTCACCACCGGTTTCTTCGGTTTGTTTATCGGAGGGGTGAGCGGATACTTCGGAGGTTGGATTGACGAGTTCATCATGAGGGTCGCAGACGTTTTCTTTGCCATTCCCGGGCTAATACTTGCAATGGCAGTAGTAGCGGCCCTAGATGGGGTGAACAACTTGGGGGCGATAGGATTCCCGGATGTCCAAATAGATCGACTGGAGAAGATAATGATTGCATTGATATTCACTGGATGGCCTGGTTACTCGAGACTGATTAGGGGGCAGGTCCTCTACGTAAAGGAACATACATATGTGGAGGCTGCCAAGAGCGTCGGCGCTGGTGATTTCAGGATCCTCTTCCGTCACGTTCTACCAAATGCTTGGGCGCCCATGCTAGTTGCAATTTCTCTGGATATAGGGGGGACGATCCTCACCGCCGCCGGCCTGTCGTTCATCGGCCTGGGGGCCGAAGCGCTTTCCTCCGAATGGGGGAAGATGATTTCGGACGGCCGGGCATTCTTCCCAACACACTGGTGGATGGTGACTTTCCCCGGACTGGCAATCCTTGTCACGACACTGGGCTTCAATCTTCTCGGAGATGGCCTCAGGGATGTCTTCGACCCACGTCAAAGGAGGTCTAAGTCATGAGTGAAAACAATCTCCTAGAGATTTCGGATCTAAAGCTTCACTTCCCCACTGACGATGGAGACGTTAGGGCCCTAGATTCAGTCTCTTTCGGAATCAATAAGGGAGAGATATTTGGCCTAGTTGGAGAATCTGCATCCGGCAAGTCAGTCACCTCTCTGACTGTAATAGGGCTTACTACCGGGGTAATAGACTCAGGCTCTGTTACCTTCGAGGGAGAGGAGCTCTTAGAAGCGACAGAGGAAAGAATGAGAGAGCTAAGGGGAAATGAAATCAGCATGATTTTCCAAGAGCCGATGACTGCATTGAACCCCTTGTACACTGTGGAAAAGCAGATCTACGAAGTGATGAAGCTCCATGGAAAACTCCCTCCCCCGAAGTGGAATCCGGTGGAAAGGATGTACGTCGGAATGAGGACCAGCTTAGCAAGGCCTTTCTCAAGGATCATTTCGATAGCTACAGGATTTACCGCCACCGGAGGCCTTGCAAAATCCTTGTTCAAGCCATCTGGAAACGACGCCCTATTCCTTCTGTCAATCTTCACCGCTTACTTGATGCTAACCAATTGGCCAATATTCTCTATCGTAGCCTTCTCATTTCTGTTGTTGTCTTGGGTGATGTCCTCGATCAGCACTTTGGATTCCACACATCACGATATCATTACCGATCGTCTTCGGGATGTGAAGATTCCAAATCCATCGGGAGTTGCCCGGATGTACCCTCACGAGCTTTCAGGTGGGATGAGGCAGAGGGTGATGATTGCAATGATGATGGCTTGCGAACCAAGGCTCCTCATTGCTGACGAACCCACCACTGCTCTTGACGTCACCATTCAGTCTCAGATTGTGGAACTGATGAAAGATCTCAGAAACAGTAAGGGGACCTCTATACTCCTGATTACGCATGATATCGGTTTGGTCGCCGAGATGTGTGACAGAGTAGGCGTGATGTATGCTGGTAGGGTCGTTGAGCAGGCATCTGTCGAGGAAATCTTTGCCAACCCCCTCCATGACTACACCAAGGGCCTGATGGCTAGCAGCCCGAGACTTGATTCAGAGAGGAAATCGGAACTCCCAACTATCCCGGGACAGGTCGCTTCACCCTCTGATTACGTACCCGGGTGTCGATTCTGCCAGCGAATGGGGGTCGTCGGCGAAACACTGCAGAACCGGCCACCAACTAGAGAAATCAGCCCAGGCCATTTGGTGGAGGATTGTCCAGTATGCGTGGGGGGCCCAAAAGTAGGTGAAGAAGATGAGTAGCACGCCCGAAAACACTCTGATTGAGGTTCGTGGCCTCAAGAAATGGTTTCCGATCAAAGGCGGTCTGCTATCTACCGTTAAGGCCCATGTACGTGCAGTAGACGGTGTCGATATCTCCGTCACCCGGGGGGAGACTCTCGGCATTGTCGGCGAGTCCGGATGCGGAAAGACGACTCTGGGCAGGCTATTGCTGGGACTAATCCCCCTCACCGAGGGGGAAGTAATCTTCGATGGGTCATCGATAAATAAGATGCAGAGAAAAGATCTCCGGAGTAGGATGCAGATTGTTTTCCAGGATCCTGGAGGCTCGATGAACCCAAGGATGTCGGTGAAGTCAATTGTGGGGGAACCACTCCAAGTTATCGGGGGGGTGGATAGATCGGAATTAACCCCAATCGTTGGCGATCTTCTGGAATCTGTTGGCATGGAAAGGGTGCACATGAATCGTTATCCGCATGAGTTCTCAGGAGGGCAGAAGCAGAGAATTGCAATTGCCAGGGCACTCTCACTCGATCCAGAATTCATACTTCTAGACGAACCTACCAGTGCTCTAGACGTCAGTATCCAAGCGCAGGTCCTGAACTTACTATCGGAGATCCAGAAAGAAAGGAACCTGACTTACGTTTTCATCACGCACGATCTAGCTGTCGTTAGGCACATCTCCGATCGAGTTGCCGTCATGTACCTCGGGAAGATTGTGGAGCTGGCCGATGCCGAAGAGATATACAAAAACCCGCTTCATGCTTACACAAAGGCACTGATCTCAGCCATCCCCAGGACGGACCCCACCGAACCAAGTAATGCCAGCCCCGTGGAGGGGGACGTCCCCTCACCGATCAACCCACCACCGGGTTGCCCGTTCGGGCACAGGGTGAAACACCCACAATGGGAGGCTAGCATCGATACCGATCTTTCTCTCAGGGAGGTGTCGCCAGGTCATTGGGTGCAACCCTGTCCCTGCTGCACAGAATGACCCCTCTCAACCGGTCGTTCAAAATTTAACTTCCATTAGGTAACTGCTATCTCCCAACGCCTTTCCAGATTGTCATGGATGGGCCCGGGGCAAAGCCTCCGTTCTTCGACATCAGAGATGAGAAGGAGGGTGCTCTGCAGCGTCTCAAAGACGCAGCGGACACTCGTCGAGAGGAGCGGATAAAGAGAGTAATGGCCCAAGAGGGAGAGGCGCTACTGATAACTGTCGGAAGGGTACTCTACCTCTCTTCGTGCATCTTGTTCGATGGCCTGATATTGGTGGAGATTCCAGTTCGAATGGGTAGAACCCTATCGGCATGGTTGCTATACTTCGCCCTATTATCGGTAGTCATAGGGATTCAGAGGCACATATACAGCCTGTGGTTCGAAGTAGACATCAGTCAGATAGACTTCGATCGCCCCCAATAGGGAAGAGATCAGAATCAACTCTCTCGAATTTCCTGAAAGAGGGGACAACCAAGCCAGCCATGGTGGTGAGGACCATGAACGAGACTGCGACAGCAAATGTGGTGAGAACATTGGTCTCCTCGATCATCCAGCCACCCATTAGTGGAGCTAGGGGGATGAAAATCAAGGATCCTATGGCATCAAGTGAGTTCACCCGACCTCTTAGGTGCTGGTCGACGCTATCGGACATTGTGGTCCGCCAGATAACTCCCAGAGTGCCGCCAAGGACTCCTTCCAGAAGCACGAAGACAAGTATCAATAGGAATGGAATCGGCATTGCCCACATCAGCATGCACCATGCTATCCCCCCAATTAGGACATAGAAAACCAGCCCTCTAATTTCTTTCGAGACCGGTCTGATACCACCAATGACCGATCCTACCATCGCACCAGCTGCCCCAACTGCTCCGAATATCCCGAATTCTTTGGCGCCAAGCCCATTGTTCTCTATGATGAATGGGATCCCAATCTCGATAGCGGAGTCCCCAATATGCCAAATCATGAACATCGCAATCCCTGCGAAAAGCCATGGCTGGGTCTTCACGAAGGACCACGCCTCAGCGACCTCTTCTCGAAGATTTCCGCTTTCTTCCCTCTCAACCGGTATCTCTGAGATTGTCCAGAGTACCAATCCACTGAAGGCGAAAGTCAGAACATCCAGAATTAGGCATACTTCGATACCCCATGCGCCAACCGAGAAGCCCCCAATAAGTGGCCCAAGCATCCATGCCCCAGTCATGGCTACGCCCCTGATTGCATTGGCCTGCGGGAGGAGTTCCTCCTCAACCAGATCGGGTACTAGAGCCCCAATAGCTGGAATTGAGAATGCCCCTGCCCCACCTGTTAAGAATGCAACAACGAGTAGGGTTTTGATTTCACCAAAACCCATTGCCAGGGCGATTACAGCAATCGTGACCATCAATGCCTGGGAGAAATCCGCTATCAGAGCTACCGTTCTCCTAGGCATCCGATCAACTACCATCCCACCATAGAGAAGAAGGGGGAGATGGCCGAGAAAATACGATGTGAAAATCAACCCGTATTCCTTGGGGCCTCCGATTTGTGCTACGGTCCAACCCATGCCAATGAAGAAAATCGAAGTTCCAAGCATGTTGACACCATTGCCGATGACTAGCCTCCTGAATTCAGGTATCCTCCATGCCTCCGACATACTCATGGATTGGCATCCGTGCCTTTTCCTATTCAATGCCATTTGTCCATGATGAGGTAGAACGTCCGTTAATGCGATTGTTCAATTGAACCAATAAGAAACATCTTTTCCGTTGAATATTATACAAATATTCATTATTGTTCCAAATAGTAAGTCAAATGTATACAAATATTACTTTTTATAATTATAATATTCATTTTCGTTTAATAATAATGCTCAATCGTTCAGACTATATACTGCCTTCTCCCGGCGAAGGGGTATGGCAACTAAGTCGAAATTAGAATACATCTGGCTCGATGGATTCGAACCAACACAGAGTATGAGAAGTAAGACAATGATTGAAACCGATTTCTCCGGAAACCTAGAAGATTGCAAGATGTGGTCGTTCGATGGAAGTTCGACAAAGCAAGCTGAGGGGGGGGCATCAGACTGCCTCCTGAAGCCAGTTGCAATTTACCCTGATCCCGACAGATCGAATGGATTCTTGGTAATGTGCGAGGTGTATAATGCCGATAGCACACCCCACCCGACAAACGGACGTGCGACGATTGAGGAGGATGACGATGACTTCTGGTTCGGCTACGAACAGGAATACTTTCTTTGGGATCCTGAAACTAATCTCCCATTGGGCTTCCCCAATGATGCTACTGGGCAGGGGCAGTTCTACTGCTCCGTGGGGGCCGAGAATGCGTACGGAAGAGAGGTAGTCGAAGCACATCTAGACATGTGCTTGGAGGCTGGAATAAATGTCGAGGGAATCAATGCAGAAGTAGCCGTAGGCCAGTGGGAGTTCCAGATATTTGCAAAGGGTGCAAAAAACGCCGGGGATGAGGTCTGGGTCGCTAGGTACCTTGCAGAGAGGAACGCAGAGAAATACGGCCTCACAATTGAATGGCACCCAAAGCCATTGGGAGCAACTGATTGGAATGGATCGGGAATGCACGTAAACTTCTCAGACACTACCCTAAGGACTTGTGGCGATGAGAAGGTCTTCTCCCAGGTTTGTGAGGGGTTCGGCAGGAATATCAAGAAGCACATGGACGTTTACGGGGCTTACAACGATCAGAGACTCACTGGATTGCACGAGACCCAATCTATCCACGAATTCTCCTATGGCGTTTCCGATAGGGGGGCATCCATTAGAATTCCAATTGGAACAGTGGAAGACGGGTGGTGCGGGCGCCTCGAAGACAGAAGGCCATCATCAAATGGCGACCCATACAAAATTGGGGCTGTAGTAATTAGCACAACCAAGTCTGCTTACGCAGGAACAGAAGTAGGTGCCGATGCTGAATCAGTGAGTTTAGTTAGTGTCTGAGAATCATGAATCCCATCTCAGGACTGTTTTAGTCGTCGCCACACCAGTGCGAATGCCGGGGAAAAGGAATCCCTTTCCCCCAATAGCATTTGGTCCACGCTTTCACCAGAGAACCATCTGACCTCGGAGATTTCTTCCTTGCTAATGACAAATGGCCCATCCGAGAAGTGCTTGTAGACCCAAGTGAATTCATTGGCTGTCTCTTCACATGCATCGATCTTGAAAATCCGCTCGGGGACTCCCTCCAAATCCATTCCAATCTCCTCGTATGCTTCTCTTACTACGCATGCGTCATACTCCTCCCCACTGTCAACATGCCCCGAAACGGAGGAATCCCATCTCCCGGGAAAGGTGTCTTTCTCGCTGGATCTCTTCTGCAATAGGACTCTGCCACGGGAATCGAAAACTAGCAGGTGAGTGGACCTGTGAAGAAGTCCAGATCTATGCACTTCCCTACGACTGGCACTTCCCACAACAGAATCCGACTCATCTACGATGTCGAAGATTTCCCCCATCATCAGGATTCCTTTCTAGTCCCAGCAATTGAAACTACTTCATCCGCGCATCCCCATGAAAGAGTCACACCTGCACCTCCGTGGCCATAGTTGTGAATCACCCTCGTGCCGCCAATTTCCTCCTCTTCCAGTCTGACTTCGGACCTGGAGGGCCTCAGCCCTACAGTCCCGCCAACGATCTTGCTTCTATCCAAGTCGGGCCAGATGGCCTCCACTTTGCTTAGAATCAGATCATTGTCTTCATCCCTTATTTCTAGCCCCCAATCACCAACCTGAGCAGTCCCTCCAAGTACTGTGTAGTTAGTCCTGGGGATGGTGTATGTCAGAGTCTCCGGCTGTTGATCAAAATGGCCAACTCCGGGATCCTGCTCGATGAAGATGATTTGCCCCCTCGCCGGCTTGACTTCTTCGTCGTTACAGAGCTCTATTGCCCCTAGGCCAACGCAATTCACAACGACATCACCTTCCAAGTCTTGCAGTCTTTCTACAAACCCCTTCTCGAATGTCCCCCCAAGTTCTTCGAACCTATTCTTGAGCCATGGCATATACAACTGCATGTCGATTACCGGTACCCTGAATTCCCAACCAAACACATAACCATTGGGAATCTCACTATCCTCAAGAATTCTGAATGCGGCTATTTCATCATTCCAGAGGGGCGGGTCAACAACGCTCCTAAGGTATTCTCGCCCGTCTATCATCCTCACTCCCGCTTCTGGGGCACTATCGCAAAGGGTCTCGAAAACATCGTAAGTCACGATGCCCCAGGTGTCTGCCCTCTCTGCAGGCTTCACTAGAAATGGGTACCAGATTGCTGCAGCGACATCAGATACTGTCTCTGGACTGAACTTGTCCGAAACGATGTGTGCGTCATGCCCATTCTCCAGGAGTCTAATTCCAGAAGAAAGTCCGGATACCCCTGCCCCTACTATTGTAAAGCGCATGACCCGATACAAGTCTGGTTTATGATTAAACTCTAGCAAACGACTCCAACTATCGTCAGTCAATTTCTTGAGTTGGACCTCCCTTCCGAGGGTATGCCCAAGGTCAGACGACCGAAGAAGGGATGGGCCGCCCCGAAGACTCGTAGGCCAAGGCCAGGGAGGTCCAGAGACCCAAAGAAAAGGAGGCTTCCTAGGTGTCCGTCCTGCGGGCAATGGAGCATGAAGAGAGACGAGTCCCGAAGTGAGACCTTCTGTACCTCATGTGGAGTAATAGGTTAATGGCAAACCCCAATATCGAAACCCCCTTCCATGAAACGCCACAGTGATGAGGAACCGCACCGGGTGCTCCGGGCACCACGAGTGATGGGCGATCTGAGTGGCACCGGGTGAGGCAATGGAAGACCAGAGGGTGTACATCGACGAGATTGGGAGAATGTACCGAATCAAGGAAACAGTCCCTCTCAGTGAACCCCCAAATAACCTCAGAATTGCAAGAACTAGCAAACCATGGGCGACTTACCGCAGAATGCTTGGAACGGTAATTCCAGCCTTCTTCCTCATGTACGTACTCCTATTCCTTGTAATTGGTTTGATCCGCCTTGAACCCGGAATTGTCCTCCTCTCCGGCCTCTGCAGCGCCCCTCTTGTCTTACTCATCTTGAGCCTGCATAAACCACGGCTTGTCCACGTACAACTAGCCGTTCCCGATGAAATGGGATCCGAAGCTCATGCCATATCTCCCGGGGTTTCTCTGAGGACTCCGATGAGGACCAAGTTCTCACGATTCCTAGTAAAGGACGACTCAATATTGGACGTCCCCCCGAATAGGCAGTTATGGGGGATTTTCTCAGCCGTAATACTAGTGGGCGCCTCGCTAAGCGCAATGCTATATTCAGAAGTTGAGTCCTTGGAAGTAATAGCCGTGCTGGCTTTCATCCTTATAGGGATACCAATTTGGTTCGTCGGGTTCTCCCTACCGGTTCTAGCGTGGTGGGGGACTTCGAACAAGTTGCTAGGGCTCCCAACTAGGAGAAGGGATGCAGAGGCATGGCTAATGGCAGGGATGGCTTCCGCATTTCCGGCCTTCATCTTCAACTCACTTATCGCACCCGAGCTAATTCAGTTCGATTCCGTTTACTGGAAAGAGTTCTCTCTTGTGGCAGTAGGGGCGCCATTCTGTGAAGAGATTTTCAAAGCGATGGCAGTTGCCCTATTCCTTCCTTACATCAAAGGCCCTAAGCACGGATTTCAAGTTGGATTCACAGTAGGGCTGGGATTCGCATTAATTGAGAACTTTCAGTACATCGGTTTGTCCCTGCTTGGGGGGCCCGCCGGATTGAGCTTCACAATCTTGGTCAGAGGAATAGGCTCAATCCCCGGACATGCAGTATGGACGGCAATTTCTGGAACTGCCATTGGTTGGATGGCCACTGACAAGGAACTCAAGGCAAAACTCTCGTGGAAGGCCCGTTCGATGGCAATTTCTGCAATTGACATAGCCGAGGGAATCGGTTTTGACACTGACGGCGATGGCGACCTCTCGGGTTTCGATGGGTCACGACCTACTTTGGAGGAGTCGATGAAGCAAGCATCCAATGAAATCGACGAAACCAAGCCATGGATGATCCTTGGACAGGAAACAGATGGGGGCAATGTACCAGACTCGAAACTAGGGGTGGAAGACTTCTCCCTAACTTATGAGAAGAATTCCATTCCCCAAAATCATCTGGGCATTCATACTCCCAGGGGAGTCACCCCAGCATTGGCGCTCTCGATAGCAGGGCATTCGTTCTGGAATGGCAGTTCTTTCCTGTCTTTCTCTGCAGCCGAGTCACTTGGGATTGGGGAGGCGGGGTCCACTTTGGCAGTCTTCTCGTGGATAATCTTCCTGATTTGCTCTGTCCTGTTCGTCGCCAGGGGCGTAATTAGGGGCGTAAACTCTCTCGAATAGGATTACTACTGGAAATTTCACTCTCGCCCCGAACTATTCCGAATCTTTCATGACCGCAGTTGATAACGACAACTTGTCAATATGGTGGAACTTGGGGACGATCTGTTAATCTCGCTCGCTCTGGTTTCGGGCCTATTGATAGTCTCAATGACCAAAGATCTCCTAGACGGGGGTGGACTATTGGCAGCACTGGTAGTGGGTCTGACAATCTCTCTTCTAGGGCATTGGACATGGCTCGTGGTCCTAATGACGTTCCTAATTGTCGGCTCCCTAGCCACCAAATGGAGGTTTGAGGAGAAGGCAAGGATATCGGCCGAGGAAGCCAACGACGGAGTCAGAGGGTGGAAGAACGTCTTGGCAAACGGTGGTATGGCCAGCATTGTCGCCATTGGAAATTTCTTCATTGGAGGCCACGAATGGTCATACTTCCTCCTCTGTTCAGCGGTTTCTGTTGCAGCTTCTGATACGCTTGCCTCGGAAATTGGAAGCCTAGATCCTAGGACGAGAATCATCACAACATTGGAGGCCGTTCCAGCAGGAACGAACGGGGGAATGTCCCCTACTGGTACTCTTGCTGCATTTTACGGGGCATTACTTATCGCCGTGGTCTCCTCTATTCTGGGTGCGATTAACGGCGATAGAACGCCCCTCGAAATCTTCTTCCCGGCGGTGATAATGTTTGGCTGGCTCGGATGTCAAGTTGACTCAATCCTGGGGGCTCTTCTTGAGAATCGAGGATTCCTAGGGAAGCATAGTGTTAACTTCATTTCCACACTTTCCGGATCCATAATGGCACTATTTGTAGCAACGAGGCTTTTGTAACACGGAGACGAAGGATTGAACATTCAGTTTGGGGCAGAATCTAATGATGGAAAAGATGCATCCGGGAAGGGCGTCACTTCTAGTCTCCATATTTCTAGTGCTAACTCTGATGGCATCATCCTCCGGAATTGCCCAGAACCAAACAGCCTACGAGGGGCCTGGACTAGACTTTGAATATCCCGAACAACACATGTTGTTCCTCAAGGGTGTAGAGGAAAACCACTTTCTAGACAGAAACTGGACCACAGTCACCGGACTACCATCAGGAAGTGCGACATTTTCCAAGACCAGCTCATTCACACTTCCCACCATAGTAGATGCATTTTCATCCCCTACCCAAGAGCCATTCAACTTCGAAGGTAACATTTCCGTCAGACTGTTCGCATCCCTTGAGTCGACTAGTGACATCTGCTCTATGTCAGATCTCCCAGTGGGCGGGCCATTGGGTTCTGAGACTCAATTCTCCGTCTCTCTAACTATGGGTGGAATATCGGCTCTTTCTAACGCCTATTCAGAGCCTATCGTGATGAATAAGGATCGGACCGATCCACACATCTTCGAGGTCAGAGCAGACAATGTGAACATCTCGATGAATTCAGGCGAGCAAATACGATTATCCATCCAGGTTAGGCACGAATGTGCAGTCTCCGGCACCCTATGGTGGGGTACGTATGATGCCAGAACTGGAGTAATTTTCGACGGGCATATTGTCGAGACTGAGTTGGATGTAATTGTTGACCAGAATCGCATGGCAAGAATTGAGTTTACACCTTTCTCACCATGGGGTGCAACCGATTTCTCCGCCCAGTCAATCGAGCTTGTCGGCCCGATGCCATGGCCGGAAATGAGGCATGGCAAGCACTACGAAGATACTTGGGTCGATCACTTCGAGCTTCCAGATGGATTTTCTAAGGGCGAGGGGAACAGAACCGTCCTCAATTGGATAACCGATCAGCCACTAGTTCCCGGCGATTATATGCTTGACGCGTGCTTGGTGCTTTCCGATCAAGACCCGGGCGAGACCTGTCATTCGTGGGTGCTCTTGAGATTCAGTGTCCCCGCTGAAAAACCCCCTATTCTCGGTTCTGCAGCCGCAGCAGCATTCGTCTTTATCGGGATGCTCGCCTGGGTGGGGGTTTCAATGAGGGGGGGGCAACTCCCATTGCCTGCTTATGGTGCGATTTTACTCCTTGCCTTGGCATCATCCGTTACTGCACTCAGCCTCCCAGATATCGACTCAGAGAACTATAGGGAAGGGGGAGCAGCACCAAATTTCATCCTCCTTTCCCATAATCCAGATTCCGGAGCAGGATCTCTATCGGGCCTATTGGAAGGCTCAGATGTGGCCGTGATAGGCCTGTTCACTCCTGGTTCTCCCAACGCCAAGAGACAGATGGTTGACTTCGAGTCAGCTGAGAAGGTCCTGGCTATTGACGGCCTTTCTGCCTCCTTCGCGCAGATAGCTACTGGAGAGGATGTGAAGGCATACAATTTGGATGATTTATCGGAGGAGATTAATGGCTCTTGGCCCTTGCTACTCGATGACGGAACAGTGGGGCAATCGCTCCCAAGCGGACCTACTGATTCGGTTTTTGTCATTGACTCAGCCGGATTCATCGCCTCATGGTCTCCCGGTTCGATGTCTCCTTCAGATATTCAATCTGCTTCCGAAGATGCTTCATTCGGTTCTGGCAAATCGCCAATGGGGTTACTCTCAATGGCTGCAAGCCTCTCCCTTCTGCCTCTGCTGGTGCTATCCATGCCTAGTGAGAGGAATTACGAGGCACCTGAAGAGGCACTGATTCCAGGTGTTGGGATTTTCATGACCATAGGAGCCTCGTCCTCCGGATTCTTGGCATGGGCGGCTCCAATCGCAATCCTCTCATCATTGGGCTTGGGCACCCATTGGATCATCCTCGAGATATTGTTGTCCATCATCCTGGTTTACCATGGCGTTTCGATGCTGACTAGGGGTAGGGTTCTCGAGATCGAGCACCTGTCCCGCCTGCTTCACTCTAGGATGAGTCAGAAATACAGGGACTGGCGGGGGTACAAGAGATTCTCCGAAGACGTCTATCTCGGACTTTGGCTTGCTTGGATTTCTTGGCTCATCGACCCCTCTATGGTCGCACAAGGGGTGGGGTCGATGGCCCGTTCGGGCCTAATCGGATTGACCCTCTCACCATTGATGCTGATAGGCTTCGGAGTCGCGGCGAGTTTGGTGGTCGCAATATTGAGATCAATACCTCTATTGCTTGGGAAGTACGCTGCGATTATCGGTTTGCTCAGTGTCGGCGTACGTCCGAGAGCATGGGGCGTTTCTATAGCAATAATGGGTCTATGGACGCTTATGAGCATCTCAATGGGCCCATTTTCGTCTACATTTTGACATACCTCCCGACCGAGAGCATCATAAGAGGGAAACCGTTCTCTGAACCACCCTTGGGGGTATAGTATAACCTGGTAGTACCGCGGGCTCCAGTTGCACGGGAATGACGACGAGGAGGTATTCTGATGGCATTGATGACCAACTGGAGCACCGACCCGTCGCAAACCGAGAGCGTGCGCGAGCCGGGTGCACGCTAAGCGGAAGAAACCCGCTGATCTGGGTTCAAATCCCAGTGCCCCCACCACTCTACTCCTTTGCGAAGCGTATCCCCACCGCTCCTATTTCGGTTGGATTGAAGACATACGCATGCTCGCATAGAGTCGATGAACAGGTCTCCGATAGCCTTGGCTCTGGTTGCCTTGCTGATATCCCCTCTTTCCGGAAGCATCGCTGCATCTAGTTCGGGTGCCACCGTTGAAACAAATTACCTAAGAGGACCTCAGTTAGTTGACTACGGACAGAGTACTGAAGTTCCGGAGCAGGGTGAAATATGGTGGGACCCAGATATCGAATGGTGGGAGGTTTCGACCCTCGACGAAGACAGGGATGGCGTCCACGACTCAATTCAGACCGCCTCCGGCCCGGTAAACATCGGACTCTCATTTTCTCGTGAGTTCTCCGATGAAGATAGGAAGATGCTGGAATCAATGGGGTTCGACATCCATCTTGAGTTGCCCATAGTTGATGCTGTTCTCCTAGGGGATGTTGACCCCTCTCAAATCCCCATGCTCGCAGGAATGGAGGGGGTGGCGATGGTCGAGAGGTACGGCTTGGTTACATTCTATGGGGATGTGCAGACTCCTGCCGTGAAGGCCAGTAACTCCTCGGATTACCCCATTGGGGCATGGGACCTCGGACTATCGGGCAAGGGAATTAATATCGCAATGGTCGATACCGGCGTGGATAACGAGCACCCCGGCCTGGAAGGGAAGTTTGTGGCTGGATATGATGCTGTCTGCTATTTGCACAGCGATCCCCAATGCATCCTTGCCGGAGGACGGGCGGAGGACGGTTCCTTCGATCCGGATGATGGGAATCAACATGGCACAGCGTGCATGGGCATGGCTAGTGCAACTGGGATGGAGGCCGATGGGACACAATCTTCCTTCTATGGCTCAGCGCCAGATGCCGGTCTAGTGGATGTCAGGATAGGGACCGATGTTGGAGCAGGCCCCTTCGAGAACTACTTGCTCGAACAGGAGGCCTACGAGTCCGCTATGAACGGCCTCCAGTGGATCATTGACCACAAGGATGACGCATGGCCTGGTGTCGACGAGGAGAGTCACGGGATTGACATCATCTCTCTTTCATGGGGGATAACCAGTCACGAAGGGGGAGGCTCTGACGGATCAGACATGCATAGCCGAATATTGGATGAGGCAATGGAGGCAGGTATCGTGGTGTCCAACGCTGCTGGTAACGATGGTGAGGAAAATGACGGCCTTTCCGGGATGAGCTCTTCTTCCCTCTCCATTACCGTTGCTGCGACAGATGACAAGAATACAGTCGACCGGTCAGATGACGAAATCGCCGGCTACTCTTCCAGAGGGCCTAGGAAGGACAATGGGGATGGGAACCCGGTCAATGAACTGATTCCTGAGATTAGTGCGCCCGGGTCTAACATCATTCAAGCGGAGGGTTGCGTCAGCAGTGGGTCTTGCAACAATTTCATCGGAGGAGATGCATCTCAGAATACCTACACTGGAAGGGGGAGTGGAACCTCATACGCCACCCCTTCTGTGAGTGGGGTGATTGCTTTGGTTTTGGAAGCCAACTCTAACTTGACGCCACTACAGGTCAAGGAGGTCCTGAAGCATACCTCAGAGCTTAGGGGCGAGCCAAGTGCACCCGAAGTAGACCCATACTGGAACCGAGAATTCGGATATGGTATGGTAGACGCATTGGCAGCGGTCGAACTCGCAATCTTCCTCTATGAATCCGGGCAATCCCAGTCAATCGATCCGGAACTCCAGAACCACGGACTTAACTTCACTCAGGACAGGATAATCAACATCACAGGGCATGCTTGGGGGCAATCTGGTTCGATAGACAGCGTCGAATTCAGGATTGGTGAAGGAACCTGGCAAGAGGCAACATACTCGGAAACAATAGGGGAAATAGAAGCACTGACACCTTTCCTTTGGCATGTTCTACTTGACTCGGATAAACTACCCCACGGAAATCACACCATAGAAGTCCATGCTGTTTCTGGAGACTTCCACTCCCTGCCGGTATTCTACGAAGTTGCGGGATATGGTTCAGGCTCATCAGCCAATGGCATTCCATCTTCGGTGATTGGCCTTGTCGCACTAGTCGCTCTGGCATGGGTCGGTTCACTGGTCTTTGTCCGATTCCGTTCGGATGAACAGATTGAGGGGATGATGGCCTCTTTCATGAATCGTAAGGAACAAGTTATCGACGCCGAGATAATCGAAAAATAAGACTCCAAATTGGAAATCGGAGCATTCCGAGCCGCCTTGTTAAAATCCTAGAACAGAAGTCCGCGGGTCATGGTGAGATTCTCCGACCGTTCGAACAGCATTCGTCCAACAGGCGTAAGGCGCATGTTCGATATGGCAGGGGACGATGCTGTTCAATTCGGCCTCGGGGAGCCAGACTTCCAACCTCCTGACATTGCCATCGAGGCTTTCACCAAGGCAATGAAGGATGGCAGGAACAAGTACACAACTACTGCTGGACTACCAGACCTCCGAAAAAAAATCGCAGAAATGTGGCACCACCGAATCCCAACTCTGGACGAATCTAACGTCTGCATTACAATGAGTGGGACTAATGCCCTGCTGGACATCTTCCTAGCAATTGTGAATCCCGGTGACAAGGTGATGATTCCGGAGCCATACTTCCCCCTCTATCCCCCTGATGTGGTTATCTGCGGAGGGGAGCCATCTTTCTACCCATGCAAATTCGAGAATGGCTTCGTTCCGACCATTTCCGACCTAGAGGAGATCGTGGATGAGAAGACGGTCGCAATACTGTACAACTTCCCAAGCAACCCAACCGGTGGAAATGTGGATGAGGGGCAAAGGGACGAACTGGTGGAATTCGCAAGGGAAAATGACCTGTGGCTGATCACAGACGAGGTTTACGATCGAATAGTGTACGACTCCCCCCATGTCTCATTCCTGGGCGCTGGTTATGACAAACTGGTCATGGTCCAATCGTTCTCCAAGACCTTCGCCATGACTGGTTGGAGGATAGGCTACCTCCTCTCCCCCGACCCCGAATTTATGGTAGAGTTGACCAAGATGCAGTACTACGTAACCGCTTGCTCGAACGATGCCATGCAGCACGCAGTACTGGAGGCATTGGAGAAATACCCCAATTATCCAGAGGAGATGTGCGCCGAGTTCAAGGCTCGTCGAGACTTGATTTGTGAGAGGTTGAATTCCATGCCCGGAGTCTCTTGTCACACGCCAACTGGCGCATTCTACGTCTTCCCGAAGGTCGAGGTACCTGGAATGAATAGCGAGGAAATATCCCTTAGGCTCCTGGAAGGGGGTGTGCTTTGCTCCCCCGGTACTGCATTCGGAGATGCGGGCGAGGGCCATCTCAGATTCGCATACACAATCGGCAGGGAAGATATCTCCAGAGGGATGGACAGGGTCGAGAAAGTTCTGAGAGAGCTACGCGATTGAAGGGACCCTCTGACGAAACTACTTGTCATCCCCTAGTCATCTGCGAACAGTTCGAATGGCATGTCTATCATCTCACCATCTACCTCTGGTTCTGCGATTTTCGTGCCGAGAACGTCTTCTTCGTTCGACTGTAGAGCCCCGGACTCCTCAGCATCTGGAATTTCGCCCCCCTCGCCCAACTCCTTCGTCCTGAGGGACTCAAGCTTCTCCTCTTGCTCGAACATCCAATCTGGCATCGTCTGAGAGCCGCCTAGGACTGAAATCGTCGTGAAGGTGGCCATGGGTAGGACTGAAATCGCCACTATGAAATCTAGGATTGCAGTTTCAGGCATTTCCGCATCAGGCGCAATCATCTCGAGGACTATCTTCTCCAGTTGCATCTCATGCCATTGTTCGTAGTTCACATTGAGAACATCGAGTGAGAAGAGGAGCACCAGTCTGGCGACTAGCCAATAGAGAAAGATGGGCAGAATCCAGGATAGTCTGGATACTCTCCAAACCACATTTCTGAACATCGCTGCTATTCCGACTAGGTGCCATGACACAAGGGGGTGGACTCTAACAGCTATCCATAGGGCAACCAGGTAACCCGCCATCCCTAGATCGAAAGCCCTACTGGGCCTAACCATGGAATCAGGTACCCCTTCCATGATGATAAGTGGGACTGCGATTAGGATGACCTGCATAGGGACCGCAAGGAGTTGAAGGCCGCCATGTATTGCCATGAGGTCGAAACCCCCGTCCTTCGTCTTCGAGTGGACTAGTTTGGCCATCTTCCCATACGGGGTCCCTTGCAGATGCAGTCTTGCCCTATCAACCAACTCGGGATCCCCGGTTCTGGGACTCAATCTGAGGAATGGAAAGACTCCTCCCTGATTGGCGACGAAGAACGGCCTAAAGCCACCAAAAACAAGTGCCAATGCTATTGAGATGACGCCATAAGAAAGCCCAGCAGTTACAACCCAGTGAATCAATTCGGTCCGAACGCTGACTTGCGCTGCTTCGTAGTCGATATGTATCAGATAGGTCAGGGAGAAGAGGATGATGGGGGCCATTGTGATTTGCAAAACCACTAACAGAGCAAGGGACAACTGTTTGGCAACTTTTCCCCTCTCAACCATATCGTCAACGGCCCTGCATTGGACCATAAGCACTTCATTGGAAGTAAACATTACAAGACTCGTTAGCGTACAGAAACCGACTCACCGGCTCATCATTCTAAATGAACCACAGTCCCCAACCTTCTTACACGATTTAACACCGCAATTTGGTGTCAATGAGTTCGGTTCGTGCACTCCTGCTATCTTCGCTGCTCATCGCGGTGAGCCTTTCCCATGTCGCAATTCAGACCCCCGATGCTCCTTCTAGGCAATCAGAGGTAGGCCCTAGGAACAACCCCGTCGACTTCGAAGTAACTGGAATTGAGCTTGGTAACTCAAGCTATTCGCCAAGGGTTTGGGATCAGCCCGACTCCAGCACCCTGGAGTACATGACCAAGGGGGAAACAATTCAAGTCAATGTTACATTCCGCCAATTAGGAGTCGATCCTTCCCCGGTTACCGCCGACGCCAAACTAGAGATTTGGCACCCCATTGGGACAATTCTCCAAGAATGGACATTCAATATCACACTGGCAGCCGGCCAGTCCATTCGGATGCCTTTCGTATGGACTCCATCATTAGCCCACAGCACACTCAGCGACGATGGGTGGCTAACTGGTGGGGTTACGATAAGGGGTATTGTCGATGCGGGAATCGGAATTGACGGTGACGACTCAAATGACATCCTAGACAGGGACGTCCCCACCGCATTCTGGTACGATCCAATGGAGAATGGTTTCTGCAACGACGAGGCCGATGAAGGGAAGTACTGCACCAACAACGCAGTCCCCTTCGGAGAACCGACATGGTTCGCCGCGGGATACACCGATGGCTACCAACCAGACACAAACAACTTCCCAACAGGCACATGGAGGATGGAGAACCTCTCCAGCGCCACTGGGGATTGGCATTGGAAGGTTTCAGGGGACAATGACAACTACGCTTCCAACCGTTACGACAGACTAAGGTGGGCATGGCAACGATACAATTCGAACGACGGTTGCTCTGATCAGGTCTTTGATGAGAGCCACGGCCTGGGCTATGGCGAGCATGACTCGGTTGTGTCCTCTATACATGGAGCAAACCTCTGCCTGGTCAAGGTGAATAGCCCGCTCCTGTACTCGATACAGATCGCAACTGACGCTTGGGGGGTTATGGGTGCTGGCGACACTATCATGCTCGAGACCAACTCCGGAGCAGGAGGTGGCGTAGAGTATCTGAACTACTCTGCCAGAAACCTCTCCTCATCAGAAGGAGACTGGTCTAGACTAGTTTGGAATGCAACGGGAATGCACCAAAACGAGGGATTCACGGTTTCTTTCCTGTTCCGATCCAACTCATCCTTTGCCGATGAGGGGATACACATCGACTCATTCATCATCTTCGCGATAGAACGCGGAGATGAGTACACATTGGATGCTCAATGCGATTTTCCAGACAACTTCGGCGGCTCTACTGTATACGACCCCGAATCCGAGGGAGGCAATACGATCCTGGTCGAAGCAGCCGATCCAGACCCCCCCTCACTTCACTGCCGGATATTCAACAAGGGCTACATCGACACCACACTCAGATTCTTCACAGAGGTCACCAACGACTCTTGGATGTCCCAATTCCCCCTCAGGATTGACTCGAACAACTTCAATGACCACGATAATGAGGTTAAGACAAACACCATCAAGGCGAGAACATTCACCCATGTCTGGTTCAACCTAACGATTCCAGATGGCGCCCCTGTCCAGAACCTGTTCTGGAACACATGGATCAATGATGGGATTATGGGTTTCCAAGACACGAAGTATTACATCGACCTTCCCGTAAGCGTCGAGTCGACCTACAGGATGACTCTGAAGCAGGAGACTCTCGCCAATCCTGCAGCAACGATATTGCCGGGGGGTAAAGCAAACATCACGATGGAACTGAAGAACACAGGTAACCAGTTTTCTTCGTGGACCCTCGGAGGCCAATTCCCCCCAGGCTCGCAGTTATCTTCTGACAACCTGAAGTGGTACGAGGTCGGAGGAGATGAGATCTCGATCATCAACATGACTCCCGTGGAAGAGTCCTCACTGAACGTTGAGGTCACGATTCCGGAGGGGATGGAGCCTGGGACATATGAGTTGACCCTTCTCGCAAATCCCCGTCTCCCCAACACATTCCAAGCCTCATCGAAGATTTACATCGAGGTCCCCGTGTACCATGACTTGGCTATTGCCCCAGTGAAGAATGCGATGCTTGCTCCCGCGGATGGCCAGTTGCGCACCGTCCAGGTCTTCCTGTTCAACTATGGGAACACTGAGGACACCTTCGACATCAGGGTGGAAACGGATAACTGGAGGCTAGAAGCAGACATGAGCTCGGATGACGTCACGTTGGAGGCCAACGGGGGACAGATCACACTCTCGCTCCTCCTTCCAATGCCTAAAGGGGTGGATAACGGAACTTACCGAGTCTCCATTATAGGGACGAGTCAGATGAATCCTAGCTACCAGTCTGTTTCCAACTTCTACCTCACCGTTCCAAAGACATACCTGGTGGAAGTCGAAGACAGGGACCTATCGCAAGAGGTCTTCGCAGCCGGAACAGATCCACGAACGCTCAAGTGGAAGATATCCAACACGGGCAACGAGGACGACTCCTTCACAATAGAACTGGATTTCCCATCTGACGTTTCCGCCTTTGTGGCAGGACTATCCAATGGGAAGACGCCGTACATAGCACCTGGGGAGGATTACAATCTGAGTGTTAGCTACTCCTTCGCCGAAGGGGTAGAAGGCCCCAGAATAATCAAACTCAAGGCCACTAGCACCGAATCTGGCAACAGTGCAGAGGGGGAGGCAAGGTTCGAGGTTGGGACCGTAGGATTCCTCCTGGTGCTGCCCCCCTCTTCTCAGTCCAATGCAGCCGAGATTTACGAACCAGGCGATGACTACATCCTCGTCTTCACCATTCGAAGCGCTCATCCGGAACTGGAGCAGCAGATCAGGGCAGATGTCGAGTTGGACAACCTCTGGACACTCTATAATGCGAGGGTCGACGAGGACGACAGGAACTTCGTTCTCGCTGCAGGAGAGAGTAGGAACGTCACAATACATATCGAAGTCCAGGAGGAGCAATTGGAGAATCTTGCAGCCAACATCGTCGATTTCAATGTCTCACTTGTGGTCATCAGCGACTTGGACACGACAACCAAGACCACTCAGATCACCCTCTACAAGCCAGATCCCATTCCCGAAGGTACCGATGTCAAGGAGGTCGGTTGGCTAGCAGCAAACTTTGCCCTTGTCGCTTTAGGACTCGCGATTATGGGTGCCGTCCTGTTCTCTTCTTTCAGGGTACTGAGGAGTGCTCGCGCCCCGCTGGAAGAGTACTCCTCGCTCGGCGACTACAGCATGACTGTTGAGGGGTGGAGCGGGGAAAAGAATGACCCGAGCCAATTGCCATCCGCAGACAGCATAGCCAATTCGATGTATGGGGGCTCAAAGGAACTTTTCCAGCAACCACCATCGCCGCCAAGCTCTATGGAGCAGGACACTGAAACGACTCAGGAATCAGATGGGCCACCTGTGCCAGAGGGTGGGCTGCCAGAGGGGTGGACCATGGAGCAATGGCAGTACTACGGAAAGCAGTGGCTTGAATCTCAGAAGGAATAGTGGCCCACCACAGGCTCCAAAGTCGATTGGGAGGCCTTATGACCCCCCCTCCGTTGCCTCGTCCGTCGAACCAAGGCGAGTGATTGCATGTATAACGGACAACAACCGATCTTCATTTTGAAAGAGGGAACAACTAGGACTAGCGGAAAGGGAGCCCAGAGCAACAACATCGCAGCAGCAAAGGCAGTCGCGGACGCAGTTAGGTCGACCCTGGGCCCGAAGGGCATGGACAAGATGCTAGTAGACTCGATGGGGGACGTTGTAATCACCAATGATGGGGCTACAATACTGAAGGAGATGGAAATCGAGCACCCCGCAGCCAAGATGATTATCGAAATCGCAAAGACACAGGAGCAGCACTGTTTCGATGGAACAACTAGCGCTGTTGTGATTGCAGGGGAGCTCCTGAAGAGGAGCGAGGAGTTGGTTGACCAGAATGTTCACCCAACAGTCATCTGCGAGGGTTTCAGACTGGCTTCCGACAAGGCTGTTGAGCTAATCGACTCGCACGGGGCCGGAGTCAACGAAAAGATGCTCACAGAGGTTGCCAAGACTGCATTGACGGGAAAGAGCACAGGTGCAGTGAAGGAATTCCTCTCGGACATTAGCGTGAAGGCTGTCCTGTCCGTTGCCCAGGAGGATGACGACGGGGCAATTGTTGACTTGGATGACATCAAGGTCCAGAAGAAGCAAGGAGGTTCCATCAGGGACAGCTCCCTAGTGGACGGAATCATCCTCGACAAAGAGAGGGTTCACAGCGGCATGCCCAGGAGTGTTGCCAATGCTAAGATTGCACTCGTGAACTCTGCTATAGAGGTGAAGAAGACAGAGGTGGATGCAAAGATCCAGATCACAGACCCAAACATGCTTTCCCAGTTCCTCGACGAGGAGGAGCAATTCCTGAGGTCCCTAGTCGACAAGATTATCGAAAGCGGTGCAAACACGGTAATTTGCCAGAAGGGAATCGATGACCTGGCCCAGCACTGCATGGCAAAGTCCGGGATATTCGCAATCAGAAGGGCCAAGAAGAGCGATATGGAGGCCCTATCAAAGGCGACTGGTGGCAGGATTGTAAACAACCTGGATGATCTCTCCGAGGGAGATCTCGGTTTGGCCTCTAAGGTCGAGGAGAGGAAGATTGGCGACTCGGACATGGTGTTCGTTGAAGGGTGCCCCCAAGCAAAGAGCGTCTCAGTTCTTCTTAGGGGTGGCACCGAGCACGTCGTCGATGAGGTGAAGCGAGCCTTCGAGGATGCAATCGGCGTAGTAGCAGTGGCTCACGAGGATGGGGCAGTTCTAACCGGAGGCGGCTCAGTGATTGCCGCACTTAGCAGGGACCTCAGATTATTCGCGGAGTCAACTGGTGGCAGGGAGCAGATGGCGATAGAGGCTTTCTCCAGCGCTCTTGAGGTGATTCCCAGGACCCTCGCCGAGAATGCTGGACTAGATCCGGTGAATACGATAATCGACCTTAGGAAGGCCCATTCGGAGGGCAAGACAACCTATGGCGTGAACGTCTACAAGGGGGGAGTGGTGGACATGGCCAAGGCCAAGGTGTTCGAACCCAGCCGTGTTGTAGAGCAGGCGATTCAGAGTGCTTCCGAGACAGCAGTGATGATTCTGAGAATTGATGACGTGATCTCTAGCAAGGGAGCAGGGCCAATGCCCGAAGACTTCGATGCAATGGACATGTGAGAGACCTAATTTTAGCCACTGTCCACACCTTTCCCGATGAGCATATTCAATAATCGGATTATGGTCGAGGTGAATACCCAGCCTAAGGCTGGGTAGGTGTTTTCTTGTCAGTCCCCCCTCTGTTGATACTGTTCGGTTCCGAGTCAGGAAACTCCGAAGACTTGGCCACCATAGCCGAGAAGCAGGCTAAATCACTCGGTTTAACTCCCTCCGTTAAGGGGATGGACGAAGTCGAAGTCAGTGACCTCCCCAATTTCCAGAACATCCTGATTTTCTGTAGCACCTGGGGGGAGGGGGAGATGCCAGACAATGCAGTTGACCTCTGGGAAGCGGCGAACGGCGACTCGCCACCGTCAATGTCGGGGTGCAACTTCGCCGTATGCGCTCTGGGGGACACGAGCTACGAGTTCTTCTGCCAGTCCGGCAAGGACTGGGATGAGTGGTTCGAGAAGCAGGGTGCAACCAGGCTCCTCGACAGGGTCGATTGCGATGTCGAATATGACGATCCAGCTGCCGAATTCACGACCAATGCCATTTCTCTGATTGCGTCTTCTGGAACCGGGGTGGCGAATCCTCCCGAAGAGGAACCATCTGGTGAATCTGAGGAACTATCGGGAGACGGAGCCTCGGGACCCCAGGCCGAAACAGATAGCGGCGACCTAGAGGGCCTACTATCCTCGGGAGATAGGTCGCTAATGCTGCTATTCGGATCGCAGTCTGGAAACTCAGAGGGGCTTGCCGCCAAGATATCGAAGGACGCCAAGTCATACGGCCTTGAGGGGGAGGTCCACGACATGGATGGCTTCGACTTCAACTCACTCTCTGGGAAGAAGCGCGTGCTAATTGTCTGCTCCACCTGGGGGGAGGGGGAGATGCCCGACAATGCAGAGGATCTCTGGCAATTCGCAATCTCCGACTCAGCATCCCGTCTAGAAGGGGTCCACTTCGCAATTTGCGCTCTGGGAGACACGAGCTACGAGTTCTTCTGCCAGTCCGGCAAGGACTGGGACGGCCAGCTAGAGCAACTCGGTGCCACCCGAATAATTGACCGGCTAGACTGCGATGTTGACTATGATGCACCAGCGGCCGAGTGGATACTGGAAGCTCTTCCAGCGCTAGCTGCTGTGGACAGCACCGGACACTTCCACGAGGAAATGGTGGACGCGATCAAGATGTACGCCAGCGGTTCTTCAGCCGGTGCAGAGGGGGAGGACGGCTTCTCCATGCCTGAGGTCAAATCCGAACCCATTCAGGCGAGTGTCAGCGTCTTCAGGTACGACCCGGAGACTTCCAGCACAGGGACCGATACTTGGCTGTGCTCTCTACCGGGGCACATGTCAGTATTGGAGGTCCTCAGGACACTCAAGGCATCCCAAGATGGAACCCTGACATTCCGCGATGGTTATCCAGACGACTCCAATACAGCGATTTCTATCAACGGTCGCCTAGTTTTACCAGGACTCTGCCGTCTCGATTCCGCCGCACCAATGAGGGAAGGCTCGGTCTCCCTGAGGATCGAGCCCCTCCCGGGATTCGAGGTAATCAGGGATTTGGCCATTGACCCATGGTCGCTAGAGAGGAAGAGGGAATCAAGCAAACCGTGGATGGTCGCAGCCACAAGGGAGGGGGCCCACACTCCCCAAGGCGTGATGGGGAAGATGGACCCTGCGATCGCCTCCAGTTTACACTCGATGAAGGACTTCGGTAGCCAGAACATACTCCACTCTAGTTCTGATGCAGTCCCCCATGCAAATGGGTACCTTGGGCCCGCAGTCATCGCCTCCACATGGTCCAGGAGGAACGACCCTCGAACCTCTCCATCCAAGGCAGAGGAAATCGACAAAATGCTGTCCTCCCCTATTGGGATTAAGGCCGAGACCGACCTCGCCTCGATAAATCGCCAGTCCTCATTCCCGAGGGCCGTCTCCGAGTCACTGCTAGTGGCGAAGAACTCAGTACTTACCGGAGATGGCTTCAACGGTAAGCACGGCAAGCACGTTTGGTGGTACACTTGGACTGTAAAGAGCAGCGGGATGGTCAATGACACCGTAATCTACCGACAAGCCCTAGGCCCCTTTGCGCTTCTCGGAAATCTGTTCTCGGGAGTTACCGCTCGAATGGTCCTGGGCTTCACAAGGACCGGTGGCAACGTTTTCAACGGGATGCTGGGAATGGTGGCCCCTCCAGCCGGAATAGGAAAGATGCCCAAGCAGTTCAACTCCTCTGTAGAGAATCATCACGAGGTAGTTGCGATCTTCAACGAGATGGACGGTAGGTTCTGATGGCACTGAAGTACGCATACCACCCTGGAAACATTGCCCACAGCAGCGCCACCGAGGTTTCCCAGACCATGGAGCCGACCGCCCGCTCCCTTGGTATCGAACTATTTCCCATGGATGGTGCCACTAGCTGCGGAGCAGGGATTATCAGACAAGCAAACGACTTGCTGCAAGTGACGCTCAACGCACGAAACTTCGCGATTGCCGAATCCATGGGCATGGACATCATCACCCCATGTGCAGCCACGGCTGGGAACCTCAACGAGGACCTTGCCAGGCTGAAGAGAGACTCCCTACTTCTTGCAAAGACCAACGAGGTCCTACAGCGCACCACAGGGCTCACGATGTCTGGCGATGTAGGCGTGCATCACCTACTGCATGTCATCATCGACGAGATTGGCCTGGACAAGGTGAGTCAGAAGGTACGCAACCCGATAGACTTCCCGATAGCCGGATTCTACGGCCCAAACATGCAGCAGGAGGGAGCCTGCGGAGAAGACGATGTTTTCGATCCCCAGTACCTAGAGATGCTAATCAAAGCACTGGGCGGGGAACCGATCCTCTGGGAGAGCAGGACGCAAAGCGTTGGCGTACCTGGCCTTTTCTCGGAGGAGGCTACGGTCCTGCGTCAGATTGCATCCACTATCGACGATGCAAAGTCGGAGGGGGCGTCGATGATCGTCAGCGCGTGTACCCTTTCCCACACCGCACTCGACGTATACCAAGGAAAGGCAGGCAGGGCAACCGGGATATCCACAAATATCCCGGTGATACACTTGACTGAGATGCTCGCATTCGCAATGGGGCACTACAACAACCGACTGGCCCAGCTCCGCACGAGGATAGCCGTAATAGGTGACTAGAACTGGTCCAGACCCGTCTGCCCCGCGGGTCTGAAGTTCTCAGGGGGGATATCAGCATTGGATGACTCCCTCGGGTCCTTGGCAGTGGTGGTGTCGGTTCCCGAAAGGTCACTCCTGTGGCGTTCTCGGGTTTCGAGTACGAATTCGGCTGCTGAGCAGACCCCTCCATCAGAGGATATGGAGAACCTCTCCAAGTTCGATAAATCTTTGTGGGGGCTACCGGGAAGCTCTCTAGAGACCCTCCTAGCGGCCTTGTGCATGAATTCCTCCTTCCTCTTGGCAGAGTCTTTGGCCCTCTCGTCCCTTGTGCCCTCGGCAACAAGGACGACCACCTCCCCCTGTCTCCTTCTACCAGTCCTGCCCCTTCTCTGGATGGTCCGGATTTCGCTCGATACAGGTTCGTAGAAAATGACAAGGTCGGCACTAGGGATGTCCAAACCCTCTTCCCCAACTGAGGTTGCAACCAGGACATTCGCCCCCCCTTCCCTGAACTCGGAAAGTCTGGCTATCTGCTGCTTCGCAGTTAGTCCCCCGGAACCAGAACGACGCGACTGCCCGATGAACTGAATCGCCTTGATGTCATCGAGGTCCGAAAGCGCGCCCTCGAGAGCTTCCACCGTGTCCCTGTAGTTGGCGAAAACAATGATTCTTGACTCATTGTCTCTTCGGATCCTTTCCCTGACGAGCCTCCTCACCGCTCCAACCTTGGAATGTACCTCGGTCATGCCCTTGAGGCTGGCAGACAGCCTCCTTACTCTCCCGTCCCTGAGGAAATCCCTCGAAGATTTGCTCTTCTCTTCCTCATCCTCCATCCTCGTGAGAAAATGCCTAGATGCGGCTATCCCTTGACAGAGGAGATGGTTAATCAGATGGTGGAGCCTCATTGCAGTGGCTATCTGCGAAGACGATCTGAAACCACTCGTATCCCCCCTGCCGATGGCTGCCTGGGCACGTTCCATTGCATTCGATAAACCAGCCTGATTAATCGCCCCTGGCATCACGTACCTTCCACTCCTACGTTCTCTGTCGACTATCCCTTCTTGCCAAATCCTGAACGGTTCTGCCAGTTCTCTGATTTCGCTAGGAACCTCCACGCCAACTTCCTCAACGTCAAGCTCTGAGAGAAATTCTGCAACCATCGGATCTTCCTTCGTCCTCATGTGTATTTTTTGGATTTCCAACCTCCTGCATATCTCCTGCACTTGCTCCCTTCTCGAACCGGGGCTTGCCGTAGTTGCTAGAATCAGTGGACTTTCGGACTGAGAGATGTACATCTCGGCAACCTCTGCCATGGCGTGCTCCCCCGTGCAATGATGTGCTTCATCGACAACAAGTATGCTACAATCGCCAAGAGAAAGAACCCCATTCCTAACATCATTCCTAACGACCTGCGGGGTTGCGAAAACCAATCTCGAACTTTTCCATAGTTCAGGTCTCTTGGATGCTGTTTGCTGCCCACTAAGTGAAATTGGACTCAATTCGGAAACATTGGAAAGAACGGGGATTGCATTTTCCAGATGCTGATTCGAGAGAGCAACGGTAGGGGCGATCACTAACGCCCAACCCCCTGTTCTCTCCAACCTCTCCACTATGGTTAACCACGCGACAGCAGTCTTCCCCGCGGCAGTAGGTAGAATCAACAGCATCGACCCAGCCATGGCATCATCTACTGCTTGGAGTTGGTATGCTCTAGCCTGAATCGTTTCTGAGACCAATCCCGGATGGGCAACATATGAGGGCACGGACAGGGGCCTCTGAAGTCAGGGTTCAAAATCGTTGCATTGACATTTTCCACCTTCCCCACCCCGTAGGGGTGTGTTTTTGGCTTCCCGATTCGTTCAAATAGGGTATGTTAGTCGCAAGGCCGCTCACTACGTGAGGTACCAGACACCAAAGGGCTCTGATTAACATCCCACAAACCACATCCGCATTCGTGGATTTGGCTCGGTGTCACGGTACCTCCATGGCGTAGTTGGCCCGGCATTGGTCGCCCGCGACCGATTTCGGAATACAGGAGGAAATGCAATGGCAGACCGATCCAAACCCCGCCGTGGTAGCATGGGCTATGGCCCTAGAAAGCGTGCTATCCGGCAATTCGCAAGAATCACCTCTTGGCCAGAAACTGAGTCATCAGAGGTCCGAGTTCAGGGATTCGCTGGTTGGAAGGCAGGAATGACCCACATACTGATGAGGGACACCAATCCGAAATCAACCTCCGCCGGACAGGAAGTCAGGAAGGCAGTAACCGTTGTTGAGACCCCTCCGATGAATGTTCTAGCAGTAAGGGGTTACAAGATGACCCCGTACGGAAAGCAGACAGCGGGTGAAGTCTGGACCGACGTCTCCGAGCAATCCCCTGCTAACCTATTCCCACGATTAGCAAACCAAACACGAGGCGAAAGGGACGTTGAGGAGGGAAGGAAGCCAGCAACTCGTGGCGGAAGAATTCCAAAGAGGCCGTCCCAGCCATCGGAGGACGCATTGAGCTCTCTGAGGGAGCAGGACCTAACCGAGGTCCGTCTGATAGTATGCACTCAACCAGACCTAGTTCGCGGCATTCCTTCGAAGACTCCAGAGATTATGGAGATCGGACTAACAGGTGGAGACATAGATGCAAAACTCGACTGGGCACTGGATCGTCTAGGGGGGCAAGTCGGTCTCGAAGACGTTTACGAAGCCGGACAGGAGATTGACGTCGTAGGCGTGACCAAGGGCAAGGGTTGGCAAGGCTCGATTAAGAGATTCGGACTTAAGCTACTTAGCCACAAGAACAGCAAGAGGAGACGCCAGGGAGGTAACATGGGTGACTTCGGAACTGGATACGTCAGGAAGACGATCAGGCAGGCTGGGCAGGTAGGTTACCACAAGAGGACGGAGTTGAACAAGAAGATCCTGAGGATTTCAAATCCCGATGAGTCGGAAATAACTCCTTCTGGCGGTTTCCTAAACTACGGCGAAGTCCGAAATCCATACATGATAATCCAAGGAAGCCTTCCGGGACCAGCAAAGAGACTTCTAAGATTCAGAGACCCAACTCGTCCGCGAAACGTCGTTGGAGAGGTTGACGTAACATACGTCAGTACCTCAAGCAAGCAGGGTGTGTGATAGTATGAAGACTAAGGCGTACAATTTGGTCAATTCTGTAGCCCAAGAGGAGATGGACGCAGGTCTATTGGCAGAATCATTCGCCGTAGAGGCCAAGGACGGCAAGGCAATCGAACTCCCCTCTCCATTCACTTCACAGATCAGGGAGGACCTAGTCCGTTCCGCCGTTCATGCATCAAGAGCAAACAGGAGGCAGTCATACGGGCACAGGGAACACGAGGGAAAGCGTGCCCCTCAGCCAGGTATGAAGCACTCCGTAGAGTGGTGGGGCAAGGGCCGTGGTGTCTCCAGAATAATGAGGAAGGCAGGGCAGAAGACCGGAGCACAGAACCCTCACACCAGAGGAGGTAGGAGAGCTCACGGGCCAAAGGTGGACAAGGAATGGTCCCAGAAGATAAACTCCCGCGAGAAGAAGATAGCCCGCGACTCTGCCATAGCAGCTTCATCCGATTCGAGCACAGTTTCCTCCAGGGGGCACAAGTTCGACGATGGCCTCAGATTCCCAATTATCATCGATGGCTATGTTGAGTCTAGGGGCGGTTCGGACGAGAAGTACGACATTGAGTCAATACCCAATCAGTATTCTACTAGAAAATTCGTTGCGATGATGGAGGGCCTGGGAGTCTCAGCAGACCTCACTCGCTCCAAGAATGGCAGGTCGATCAGAGCCGGAAAGGGGACAATGAGGGGCAGGAAGTACAGGACCCCAAAGAGCGTCCTCTTGGTTGTGGCTCAGAAGGGAGGCTTGGAAAAGGCAGCTCGGAACCTCCCGGGGGTCGACGTAGTCACTGCTAAGGATTTGTGTGCCGAAGACCTCGCACCCGGTGGGGACATGGGAAGGCTCACAGTTTGGACGAAGCCCGCAATAGAGGCTCTGGAGTGATTAATATGGATCCATATGACGTGATTATTATGCCTTGGATTACGGAGAAGACTCTCGAAGCCAGGAGGATCGCAGACCCAGACGGAGGTCACAGGGAGAACAACAACAGAATCGAGTTCATCGTCAGAAGGGAGGCGACAAAGAAAGACATCAAAGAGGCAATAGAAGCCCTTCTAGAGGTCAAGGTCGCTAAGGTAAACGTTCGAATCAACAGAACTGGCAAACATGCCAGCATTCGTCTAGCAGATGGATATGACGCAGAGGAGGCAGCGCTCAAACTCGGAGCGTTCTAGAAGGTGATATCATGGGCAAGAGGACACGTTCACAGAGACAGGGGTCAAGCCCCAAAAACAAGGTTTCCAGCCATAGGTTCCCTGCTGCCAACAGACTCCCCAGAGTCAGTGGCGAGATTGCGGAAGTCGTCGACCTGATCCATAGCCCAGCTCATACCGCACCGCTAGCCAAGGTGAAGTTCGAGGACGGGGGAATAGCACATCTGGGCGCTCCAGAGGGACTCTCCGTCGGCCAGACAGTCGCATTTGGTGACAAGGTTTCACTGAGGCCAGGAAACGTCACTACCCTAAGCCAGATTCCAGAGGGTACTCAGATTTGCAACATCGAATTGCGCCCGGGAGATGGTGGAAAGATTGCCAGATCAGGCGGTAACTCAGCCATGATAGACACCAGGATGGGGGACTACGTCAGAATAATCATGCCCAGCGGGCGCTCGAAGGACCTCCCTGCCAAGTGCAGGGCCACCATAGGGGTTCTCGGCGGCCATGGTAGGACCGAGAAGCCACTGATGAAGGCCGGCGCCGCTCACCACAGGGCCAGAGCAAGAGGTAAGCAGTACCCGACAGTCAGCGGTGTCGCAATGAACCC
>Ga0208407_1000083_pt1 | contig 43098 bp, 44 predicted proteins | sample ETNtaG_9_FD_185775 | JGI IMG/M metagenome (GOLD analysis project Ga0208407, IMG submission 185775) | Marine microbial and viral communities from oxygen minimum zone, Eastern Pacific Ocean - ETNP201406SV69 (SPAdes) (version 2) | ecosystem: Environmental > Aquatic > Marine > Oceanic ...
TTTCCTGAGCGGTACATTGGAACTCGGTTGGTGTGGCCCTTCTCAAGGGTTGGCACGTAATCCGTCAGAACATCCCAATCAGATGCTGCCCAGTGTAGCTGCCGGGCTCCCTAGCGACTTCATCGGGAGGTCCGGCTGCCACCACTCCCCCCCCTAGCTCGCCGCCCTCTGGACCGAGGTCGATTATCCAATCCGCACACTTGATGACGTCTAGGTGGTGCTCGATTACGATCACAGTGTGTCCGTTCCGACGTAGCCTCAGGAGGACCTCTATCAGTTGATGGACGTCTGACAGGGCGAGACCGGTGGTAGGTTCGTCGAGGATGTAGAATGTGTGCTTCCTGGGGGTCTTATGGAGTTCCGTGGAGAGTTTGACTCTCTGCGCCTCTCCACCTGAGAGTGTCGTAGCAGGCTGCCCCAGTCGAATGTAGCCTAGACCGACGTCTCGGACAGTCTGAACGATCTTGTGGATCCTCGGTTGGTTCTCGAAGAATTCGCAAGCCTCTTCGACGCTCATCTCCAGAATGTCGTGAATTGTCTTGCCCCTCCACTTGACCTCAAGTGTCTCCCTGGTGTACCTCTTTCCCTTGCAGACATCGCAAGTCACCCAAACGTCTGGAAGGAAGTTCATCTCGAGTTTTGTCGAGCCGACCCCGCTACACGCCTCGCATCTCCCCCCTCTGACATTGAACGAGAACTGCCCGGGCTCGTACCCCCTCTCCTTGGCCATCTTCGTCTGAGAGAAGAGTTCCCTGATCGGTCCAAAGGCACCGGTGTATGTTGCTGGGTTCGATCTAGGTGTTCTTCCTATTGGAGACTGGTTGATCACGATTGCCTTGTCGACCATTTCCAACCCCGAAATAGAGTCCACTGCCCCAGGAGTTGCGTCGGTACCGTGCAGTTCTCTCTGGAGCGCTGGTGCGAGAGTCTCCGTGATCAATGAGGACTTGCCTGAACCCGACACCCCAGTCACGGCGACCATACATCCCATCGGGATTTCAACGTCGATGTCCTGGAGGTTGTTCTGCCTGGCCCCTGATATGGTGACCCACCTGTCCTTCGCTGGCTCGACCCTGTCTTCTGGGATTGGGATGCTTTGTCTCCCAGATAAGTAGGCGGCAGTCAGGCTTTCCTCATTGGCGAGGAGCTCATCATAAGTCCCGTTGACGATCAGCCTCCCACCGTCCTTACCGGCTCCGGGCCCTAGGTCTACCAACCAATCAGCCTGCTTCATCGTAGCCTCATCATGCTCGACAACCAGCAGGGTGTTGCCGAGGTCAGTTAGCTCTCTCAGCGTCTCTAGTAGTCGGTCGTTGTCCCTGGGGTGGAGTCCGATGCTGGGTTCGTCTAGGACGTACATGACGCCAGTGAGGCGGGTCCCTATCTGGGTCGCCAAGCGAATCCTCTGACTCTCTCCCCCCGAGAGAGTATTTGCCCTCCTGTCCAGCGTCAGATAATCCAGACCTACGAGGGCTAGGAAGCGTAGCCTGGATTCGATCTCCTTGATGATCTCCCTGCCTATGTACATGGATCTTTCATCCAGCTTCTCCGTGGCACTTACAGTGATGCTCGAAGGAGCCTCGCGGTCGATCTTCTCCCATGTGTCGTCCAACCCTCCGAGCCTCCAGTTCTGGACTACTGCGAGAGCCTCTAGAACGCTGCATTTGGAGATGCCAGGCAGGTTGATGCCGCCGACAGTGACCTTGCACACAGCATCATTGAGTTTGTCGCCGAGACAGTTTGTGCAAGGCTCATCGGTCATGAAGGAAGAGAGGCGGGACCTAGTGCGCTCAGAACTCGTGTCCTTGTATGTGCGGGCTAGTCGAGAGAAGACCCCCTCCCATGGTCGAGACATGGTATAGGAAGACCCCTTCTCTGAGTTGAATTCGAAGTCTATTGATTCGCCGCCTGATCCGTTGAGCATGATGTCCCGGCTGTCATCATCCAGTTCCCCGAAGGGTACGTCTGTTGGGATGCCAAAGTGCTCGCAGGTCTGAGTCATCTGGCTACGATACCAACCGGACATCATTGAGCGTCGGAATGGCCTTATGCATCCCTCTCCGACTGTCGCTGTTCTGTCGATAACCAGGTCGTGCGAGAATGACCTCTCGACCCCGAGTCCCTGGCATGTTGGACAAGCCCCAAGTGGGTTGTTGAAAGAGAAGACCCTGGGGCTCATCTCCGGAAGGAATGACCCGTGGGTGGGGCAAGCGAACTCCTCGGAGTATGCGATTACCTCGCCCTCTTCGGTTCTGAATCTCTGCTCCTCTGAATTGTCCTGCCCTGGCTTGGGGGCGGAGAGACTCTCTACTGCGACTGATCCTGCACCTAGTCTCAGTCCAGACTCAATTGCTTCTGTGAGTCTCTGCCTGTTGGTCGGGGTCAATAGCATCCTGTCGACCCGTACGTCGATATCGTGCCTGAGATTCTTCTCCAACCGTGGAGGGTCCTCGAAGCTCGCCTCCCTTCCGTTTACCTTGCCGGCCAGGTATCCTTGGTCTACCAGAGCAGTGAACAGGTCTGCGTGTGTTCCCTTCCTGTTTCTTATCGTTGGACTCCAGATTGCGATTCCGTGTCCCTCGAACCTCCATAGAACATCGTCCACTATCTCCTGGACTGTACGTCTGCTTACCTCGCGATCGCACTCAGGGCAGTGTGGGATGCCAACCCTTGCCCATAGGAGTCTCATGTAATCCATCATCTCGGTGACAGTAGCAACGGTGGAACGAGGGTTGTGACTTCCCTGCTTCTGGTCAATGCTGATCGCAGGGGATAGTCCCTCAATCGAGTCGCAATCGGGCTTCTTCATCTGGCCCAGGAACTGCCTCGCATAGGAGCTGAGGCTCTCCACATACCTCCTCTGACCCTCTGCGTAGAGGGTGTCGAATGCCAGGCTTGACTTGCCGGAACCGGACACCCCGGAGATCACCACGAACATTCCTCTTGGAATGCTGACGTCTATGTCCTTGAGATTGTGAGTTCGGGCCCCCCTTACCTCTATCCAACCGTCCTTGGAAAATCCGTTCTTCTTCATGTCAGACATCGCGTCACCTCGGGCAGAGTAAGCAGTCACGGCGCGCTCCTTTCAATCCATGCCCGAACAATCTTCTCAGAATGAGTCCAAGGTGGTTTGCCTCCCTCTGTTTGCGAACCATGAGCGCTTGGCTTCTTCCGGAGAAGATACCCTTGCTGCCAAATATGAAACCGCTTCTGACAATGTGTCGAAAATCGTTGGCTTGCTCTTCATAGCATTCCTTACTGTCTCTCTGATAAGCCATACTCCGACGGGTGCCCAATAACCAGGTCCAATGTCTCGCCAAACCATGCATGATCCTGATCTCCCGATATCCTCCATGTGCTCTAGGACCGCTAGTCGGGCAGCATAGTATGCACCCGTTATCGAGTTTGCATACTCCGATCTTGGCTCCATCTCCTCGCTGTCATCGAGGACATTTCCAGAAGCGCCCCAGACAGAGCCCTGACACCAGGCTTCTAGCATCTGGAATGCCCATGTCCCTGGTGCGATTATGACGTGGAATCTGTTGTCCAGATATGACGCCTCGAATACCATGCACTTGTCCATGGAAGGTAGGTCCCGGACTCTCGCCCAGCACTGCTTGGAGAGTGTGTCATCGGTTGCAGTTATCCCCCATCTAGTTGGGACCAGTTTCCTCTTCCCTTCCTTTCCAAGGAGGCCGGATGACAGAATTCTGGAAATATGAGACTCGCCGATTCCGGATGAGGTTAGCTCCCCCATGGCATCTTTTGCGAGGAGGTCGGTCTCGTTTGCAACTGAGTCGACCTTCCTGCTAATGCTTGCATGGCTGACGACTTCGACGCTGGCCAAATCGCCCGATGGGCCAAGGGGTGTGCTCATCGTGTCGAAGGATGGAGCACCCCCAATGGGCACTGGGCGATCAAAGTCAAGCTCCATGTCCACTGCTCCAGACGACATGGCGATTATCTGGGTGGCCTCTAGTACCTGATTGGGTTCACCTTGGGTGTCCGCTGCCATTGTTCTGCCCCCAGTGACCAAGTTGGCATGCCTAGCTGCCACCTCCTCGAGGGGCTGGCCGAAGAGATCTGCTGGATCTCCGCTGGTTGTGGGCTCGCCCTCTGATCCCTGAACCCATGACACGGTTGGCCCCACTCTGACATTCGGGTACCCGTACCTTCCTACGAATAGGGAAGGGGGACTGGGACCAGCCATGTCATCAAGGACTGTTGCCTCTCTCTGAGGAAGCCTACGCTTAACCTCAGAGAGTAGGGGACATGGGGATATCCCGCACATGCCCCTGGTGCCCCTACAATCAATACACTCTGCGAACACGGGGGTGAATCGGAATCGGGCGCTCTTAGGGTTAATGGCTCAGAATAGCCATAGAGCATCAATAGTTTCACCCTCTTCGCAATTCGTATCTGGAGGAAGTAGTGAGAGTCCATTGTGAGCAACCATGCTGTGTATATTCCCGCTGCCTTGGTGTGTGCTAGTGGTTGCCACCAATGATTCCCCCTCTTGTCTGATTGAGATCCTTCTCATGCATAGTTTGCCTGGGGCTCCTCTGAGTGGCTCCTGCATCGTTACTCGGACCCTGTTAGCCATACTGGGCCCTTGGGGTCCTTCTGAACCCATGCTCTTTGAGATCCAAGGTGCGACTAGGACCGTGAAGACCACATGACTGCTTACCGGATTGCCCGGGAGGCCGAAGACTGGCGTGCCCTTCCAAGTGCCGAATAGAGGTGGGCCCCCGGGCCTCATCATTATCCTCCAGAATTTGACGTCTCCTTCGTCCTCCATAATCTGTCGAACGATGTCCCACTTTCCCATACTGACCCCTCCACTCGTGATTATCGCATCGCAACATTCTGCTGCCTCGTCGAGTGCTTCCCTCAGATCGTCAATACTGTCTCTAATCAGTTCGGATCTCCGTGGGGCTGCTCCCATCTTCTTCACAAGCGAGGAGATTCCAAACGTATTCGATTCGTATATCGAATTCTCCGAGAGGGGCTCTCCCGGAGGCGTCAGCTCATCCCCTACCCCAATCACTGCTATCGAAGGCTGTCGAACCACAGACACCGTGTCGTGCCCCATTGTTGCTGCAAGGGATATTGCGGATGGGGTGAGCATGTTCCCAGATTTCAAGGGTCGATCTCCCTCAGTGAGGTTCTCGCCCCTCTTGCGAATGAAGCCGGTCCTAGCTGGTCCGTTGATCGTGACTGAGCCATCATGAGTCGCGGAGTCCTCGACCATCACGATCGCGTCGGCACCCTCTGGGATTGGGGCTCCCGTCATGATGCTGCAGGCCTCACCCTCGCCAACCAACGGGACTTCCGCGGATCCGGCCTGGCTGGTTCCAACTATCCTCAATACCGCTCCTGTTTCTTGGCAGTCTGCCTCCCTGACGGCCCATCCGTCCATGGCAGAGTTGTCGAAACGTGGGTCGTCCACCAAGGAGCTGAGGTCTTCGAAAAGTATCCTACCTGTTGCCCGATCAAGAGGCAGGCTCTCTGAGTTTCTTTCCATGGGGATGTGGTTCGCTATCTCCAATGCCCGCTCCAGAGACACACCCTTCTCCATGGATGTCGAGAAACGGTGGAGTTGAAGTGTCCTTCCCAAAGCGGTCCTCGTGGTTTCCACCGAGTTGGTGCTGGTACTATTGGCCCTCTTCGCGGTGGCGTCCCTGTACTCCTCGGTCGGGCTCGGGGGGGCTTCGGGATACCTGGCTGTCCTGTCGATGACGACATTCGCGGCATCGGAGTCTATTTGGCTCAAGCAGTATGCTTGGTCACTGAATCTGATTGTAGCTGGGATCGCGTTCTGGCACTATCACAAATCTGGACACCATGTCAGGGGGCTGTCGATTCCGTTCATCTCCGCTAGCGTTCCAATGGCCGCCCTTGGGGGGTTCATGCTAGTGGAAGGGAACGTGTATGACGCGCTGCTATCGCTCGCATTGTTGGTAGCGGCTTGGAGATTGGTTTCAGGCGATGCGGGGGTTAGCGAGGCGGTCCGACCCAGTGCTACCAAGGCCATGGCAGTTGGAGGGGGGATTGGATTGGCAAGTGGGGTGATAGGCTTGGGAGGTGGCATCTTCCTTCTACCGTCTCTAATGCTCGGTAGGTGGGCTACAGCGAAGGAGGCAGCTGCAACCACCTCCCTTTTCGTCTGGTTAAACTCCCTCGCTGGATTGACTGGCGCGGGCCTTGCTGGTAGACTTGACTTGGATGCTGGTCTACTAATCCCATTCTCTTCCGTAGTGCTGGTAGGTGGATTTCTTGGTTCGAGGTATGGGTCACGAGTGTCGACTCAAGGTGGAGTCAGGGGATTGCTGGTGGTGGTCTTGGTGCTGGCAGCATTCAAGAGGGTGCTCGAGATTCTGAGCTAGGCTTGCAGGACGTGCCTGACTGCATTATGGAAAATAGCCATTCCTTCTCCCTCTCCGTGGTCTAGGTCCTCCCTAGTCCACGTCGCACCTAGCCATGTGGAATGGTTTGCCTCTGGATGAGGCATCAATCCGAAAACTAGGCCAGAGGGGTCGCATACGCCCGCAACGTTCCTCCAGCTCTGATTTGGGGAAATCGGGTAGGGGAGTGTTTCGTCGCCGGAACTTGGGTATGCGGAGGTTGGGTCCACGTATCGTGCGACCAACTGGCCTGACTCGGCCCACCTGTCCATCAGAGTGGCATCGTCTGTGACGAACTTGCCCTCGCCGTGTCGAACGGGGACTCGGATTCGCTCGAGCCCGTCTGTCCAAATGCACGGACTGCCCGGATCAAACTCCAGAGTTGCCCACCTGTTCTCGTAATGCCCGCTGTCGTTCAGTGCTAGCGATGCGGTCTGAGTCAGGCTGACTTCGTCGTCGCCGGGCAGTAGGCCCATCTTCACAAGGACCTGGAAACCGTTGCATATTCCTATCACCGGCTTGCCGGAGGTCACGAACTCCCTGACCTGGTCCCTTAGTCCGAATCTGAGTCGGTTCCCCAGTAACCTACCGCTTCCCAAGTGGTCTCCGAATGAGAATCCGCCCGGAATGGCCATTATCTGGTAGTCTGACAGTCTGGCCTCCCCTCCCACCAGCCTGTTGACATGGACCCTCTCGGATATTGCCCCAGCCATTTCGAAAACAGCCATGGTCTCGGTCTCGCAGTTGATTCCGAAACCGGAAAGCACTGCTACCTTTGGCTCCATCATTGCCCCCCTCCATGCAATGTTCCCTTCCATGATTCCCTGAGCCCCTGCATGGATGCGGACAATATGACTTCGGATTCCCTGGTGAATGAGATTTCATCCCCCTCGGAAACGTCTCCTATGAAGTAGCAGGCGACTCCCTCCATGGACTTCTCGAAGGCCTCCCTGTCATCCGGACTAGTGCTCACCAGTATCCTTCCGAGGCTTTCGCCGAACAAAGCACCCCATGCGTCTAGATGATCGCAGTCCGACCAGATCGGGGTTATGTCCACCTTCGCTCCGGAGTCAGAGCCGAAGCAGCACTCCGCCAATGCCACGGCCAGCCCGCCGTCGCTGCAATCGTGTGCGCTGGCCACCAGTTCCTTGCTCATCGCGGCGGTCAGGGCCCTGTAGGCAGCCATGTTCCTCTCGGGATCTATCTCGGGGACGGCTCCCCCAATACCCCCGGCACCATCGTCTCGGAGCATGTAGGAGAGTTCGCTAGCCCCTAGTTCCTGATGCGTCTGGCCGATTAGGAATATGGCGTCACCTGGCTTCTTGAAGTCGGATGAGACTGCCTTGCGTACGTCTTGATGGTTCCCGAGGAGGCTGAAGAGAAGGGTAGGCGGGACGCTGATCTTCTCGCCCCCCAGCATAGCGTCGTTCTTCATGGAGTCCTTCCCGCTGATGCAAGGCAGACGGTATGCCCTGCATACGTCATCCAACGCACGATTGGCCCTAACCAACTGAGCGAGCTTGTACTTTCCATCCGGAGTCTTGCTCGACTCTATCGGATCTGGCCAGCAGAAGTTGTCCAAGCCCGAGACGAGATCCAAGTCAACGCCGACGCAGACCGCGTTGCGCAGAGCCTCGTCCACAGAGGCGGCAGCCATGGCATAGGCATCTATGTCGGAGTACCTGGGAGCGATGCCATTCGAAACGACCAAGCCCTGTGTCCCACCCTGTAACGGGGCGATTACCGCTGCATCCCCGGGGGCATCGTGGTTTGCCCCGACGAATGGCTTGATCACGCTCTGGGCTATGACCTCGTGATCGTAAGACCTGACCCACCACTCCTTGCTGGCTACGTTCGGCCTGGCTAGCAGCCTATCGAGAATAACTCCCATTTCCGACTCGTCCAGGTCCGGTGTCTCGACTGGCAAATGGACGGGGGGCCGCCATTCCGACTCAAGCATTAGTTGCGGGCAGCCGTCGAAAAGGAATTGGATCGGCAGATTCGCGACCGGCGTGTCCCCGTGACGGACAACGAAGGCCCCAGAGTCAGTGAACGAGCCTACCGCGGTGGCCTCAACTTCATGCAGCACGGCTAGCGCCTCGAAGTCATCACAGTCTTCTGGCCTGACGCCCACAGTCATTCTCTCTTGTGATTCCGAGACCAGTATCTCCCAAGAGGAGAGGCCTGCCTGCTTGAGAGGAACCGCGCCGAGATCTAGTTCCGCACCACCGGTGAGTTCTGCCATCTCGCCAACACTGCTGGATAGGCCCCCTGCCCCATTGTCCGTAATGACCTGGATAAGCCCTGCATCCCTCGCCTCGAGTATCATGTCAAGCATCTTCTTCTGGGTGATTGGATCGCCGATCTGGACTGCGGAGCTCGGACTCTCCTCAGTCAACTCAAGACTGGAGAAGGTGGCTCCGTGGATTCCATCGCTTCCGACACGGCCCCCTACCATGTAGACAACATCCCCCGGTTCGGGGGTTTTCACATGGCTCTCCCTCCCATCGGAAAGCAAACGGGGCATGATCCCAACGGTGCCACAGAAAACCAGAGGCTTGCCGATGTACCTCTCGTCGAACACTATTGCTCCGTTCACAGTCGGAATCCCCGATTCATTGCCCCCCGACCTGACTCCTGAATGGACCCCCCTGAATACCCTCGAGGGGTGGAAGAGCCCCGGGGGGATGGTTCCGGAGTAGTCTGGTGGTCCGAAGCAGAATACATCGGTGTTAGCGATAGGCCTGGCCCCGAGACCCGTGCCTAGGATGTCGCGATTCACCCCCACTATTCCGGTAATGGCCCCGCCATAGGGGTCTAACGCACTGGGGCTGTTGTGGGTCTCGGCCTTGATGCAGACGCTCCAATCGTCATTCCAAGAGATGACTCCGGAGTTGTCGTGGAAGATGCTTAGCAACCAATCTACGTCCTCCTGGATGTCGATGGTGGGTTGCATGATGTGTGTCTTGAACAGGGAATCGATTGTGGAATCCTCGCCGGTCACCTTGTCCCTGTGCCTAATTCTGGCTGCGAAAATCTTGTGTGAGCAGTGCTCGGACCATGTCTGTGCAAGGCACTCCAGTTCTGCGTCAGTGGGGCGATCCGAGGGGAGTCTCATCTGCTCCCTGACGGATCTGACCGTGGAGTCGCGGTAGTGTGCCTGTATCGCCCTCATCTCATCGAGGTTAAGTGCCAAAAGCCCCTTCTCACTTATCTCGATTAGTTCTTCGTCACTGACCTCCAAATCTACTGTTGCTGGCTCTTGGAAGATTGCTGGAGGAATCTCAGGAAACTCCAAAAGGGGCCAAACCCCTTTGGAACAGTCGTCTCTTCCTGCCACTGCCGCCCTCTCAATCATCGGATTGTGAAGGATGGCTGCCAATTCGTCTGGCGAAATCTTGTCGTCGACCCCCCAGAATGCGTAGGTGGCGAATGTTGCCACAATAGCGGACGATTGGTGTGGAAAAAGGGTCAACAGGCCATCCAGGCCGGCTTGGCCAGAGTTGTCGGTAACGCCTGGCTTGAAACCGACTTGGATTGCTGCTTCGGGGGGGCTCTGGAAAACGTCCAACATCCTGGAATCCAGGGATCCAACTTCGATCACCGGATCGGCGAACAAGTCGTAAATCAAGGACTCGGCCTCCGTATCGGAAACATCGGATCTGACTTGGTATCCGAGTATTACTCGAACCGAGGAAACGTCAATCCCATGGTCAGCCTTGAGCATGGACCTAACGCTCTCGCCGCGTGCGTCAGGCAGACCATCGAGTTCCTTTGTTGTAACTTCGAATAGTCTGGTTCGGGTTTCAGTAGGCATGCTCTCACCCTATGCTAGGAACGCCTCACTCAATTGCCAACCTAACCATGCGGTTACTGGTGCCAATAGGTTGAGGCCGACGTAAATTGCTGCTGCTGTCGTGCTGTCTTGTTTTAGGAGGTCAACTGTCTCGACGCCGAACGTCGACATGGTAGTGAAGCCACCCAGTAGTCCTGTCCCCAAGAACAAGAACGACTCCATCTGTAGCGAGGCGGCCATCAGAGCCCCCAGGAGGAATGCTCCAGAGAGATTCACCGCGATAGTTGCCCATGGGACTTCGCCCGATTCTGCGGGCATCGATTCCGCGACTGCCCAACGTGCTATCGAGCCAATCGCGCCGCCCATACCGACCAGAGCTGCTGGATGCATGGTGCTCGCGGGCACAGACGGGGCTTCATATTTCTGAGAAGGGGGAAGACTTGACAAACGGGCGGGGACAGGACTACAGGATGAAAGCCGAGGATGCTTGGGGGGCCAGATGGGTGAACTGCGCGCACCCTCTGTCTCATGAATACATGCGCGTTGCTTGCGAAAAGGAATCTTTGGTGGTACTTGCAGCTGACCTTCCCACGGTTGATGAAATTGTGCGAATAATCGAGGATGTGGGGGATTACGTTTGTGCGTTGAAGACTCATGTTGACATGGTTGAGGGATTCAATATGGAAGATTGGTCTAGAGTCGTGGATGCAGCGGGTTCGAAGGGAATGCTACTGTTCGAAGATCGGAAGTTCGCGGATATTGGAAGGGTTGCTCAGACTCAAATGGGAGGATTGTATGACATTCGTTCTTGGGCCGACTTGGTCACCTCCCACAGTGTCAGCGGACCGGATGTCGTCGATGGGATTGCCGCGGCATGGGATGAGGTCGAGAGGATCGGCGGTGTTCTGCTTCTAGCTCAGATGTCCAGCACTGGGAATCTACTAGTCGACGGTTATACCGATCTTACTCTGGAAATAGGTAGGGCGTCCCCCCATGTGTTAGGATACATCGGAAACGGGAGTTCCGTTTCTGAGTTGGTGGGTCTTCGTTCCAAGGTCGGGGAGGGTCGTATGATTTGGACGCCAGGAGTAAATCTGAGTGCTGATGAGGGGGTCTTGGGGCAAAGGTACGGGCATCCGGCCGAAGCCGTTCTAGCAGGTTCTGATGCTATCATTGTTGGTTCTGGAATTCACAAGGCAGGGGATCCCCTCGCTGCTGTCCGCGAATATGCTTCGGCCTCTTGGGGAGCTTTGCTGGAGAGATAGTGTGGCGGCAGCAGGAGACGCAGTGGCTTGGGGCTGCTCCGCTCTGGTAATTTTCGGACTCGCTTCTTACGTTTTTTTCGAGGTTCTGAAGAGGTGGAGGGTCGGATTGAGACTATCGGAGTTGGATGAAAGCCTGTTGTACGACGATGGCGTATCTGTTGAGGTCGTCACTGACACTCCGATTGGCAGTAGCATGGTTGGCGGAGTTGTGGCTGAGTTCGTGGAAGACCAAAACCGCTAGAGTTCAAGGAAACCCAAGTAGTACGCCGCTCCGAGAGCCGCAAACCCGATTATCACGATTGGGAAAAATATCCGGAGGATTCGCCTCTTCCTCTTCGGCTTGTCGGGTTCTGGAATGGGGACCATGGGGGATGGGGGTGCCTCGATCTGGCTGAGTTCATCTGGGAGTTGGGGAGTAGGAAGTGGAGGGAGTGAGGGTCCTTCCTCCTCTAGGTCGGGGTAGAGGTCGTCCAAATCCGCTAAGCCGGGGGCATTAGGGATGGGTCCGTTCATCAAGACCCATTTCTGGTCAATATCCGCTCTGGTGAGGGGCGTCACTAGTACAGAAACCGCGCCGGAAGAATAGGCTGCGTCGTTCGCCTTGTCCAATCGTGACTTGCTTACTACGAATACGACTCTCGCGTCTGGATCGCTCTCGCGAATCTCCAGGGCAGCGATGTGCCCGTCCATAGTTGGGAGGTTTAGCCCCAAGAACACAATGTTTGGCTTTATTCTGACATATTCGTCAACGGCCTTGTCTCCGTCGTCGCAGATTTCGGAGGCCCACCCCCTCTGGCTCATTATGGACTTGAGCCTGCTTGCCGTGATTGCGTTCTCATGGACTATGAGGGCGGTCGGCTTGTCATCCGAAGTCATCTGGTTCTCCCACACGGGGAGGGGGTCAAGAAGGGGCTGGTTCTTGGCTCACGAAAGTAGTTGGTCTACTAGCCAGTTAGGATCGAACATTTCCAAGTCGTCGTATCCTTGGCCGGTTCCGGCTAGTATGATTGGCCGGCCTGTTGCGTGCGATATGGAAAGGGCGGCCCCCCCTCTGGCATCGGTGTCTAGTTTGCAAAGGGCCGCGCCATCAAATGTTAGGCGCCTCTGAAACTCAACGGCCTGTGTGACTGCATCGTTGCCGGCAAGTGCGTCTGCAACGAAAATCACTAGATGCGGGTTAGTGACTCTATGCACCTTCTGGAGCTCCTCCATCAGGTTGGACTTGTTCTGCATCCGGCCTGATGTGTCGATGATCACCACCTCGTCGCCCTTGGCTCTCGCGCTCTCGATGGCATCCCTAGCAACAGCTGCTGAATCTCCTCCCCTCTGGCTCTTGATGCACCTGATTCCCAACCTTTCCGCGTGAGCCGCGAGTTGGTCTATTGCTCCCGCTCTGAATGTGTCCGCAGCGGCTAGTACTACTCCGAACCCTTGGTCGTCCAGCCTCTTAGCGATCTTCGCAGAGGTGGTTGTCTTTCCGGTTCCGTTGACTCCGACCATCATGATTACAACGGGCGCCTCCTCTGATACGAAGTCCCTGATTGTTCGATCGAAGTCCCAGTATCCAGCTTTGAGCAAGGACAGTAGGGCGCCCCTTAGACCTCTTTCCACTACCTCACTGAGGGGGGCGTTCCTACTGACTCTGGAGCCAATTAGGTGTGACCTTAGGTTCGTAATTAGCTCAGATGCGGCATCATGGCCCATGTCCGATGAAAGTAGTTCGTCCTCGAGCTCCTCGAGTATCTCATCCAATACTGGGCCACCACTGATCACCATCCCGCCAATGTTAGTGTGGTACTCGGATAGGTCGATTTCGAAGGTCATGTCGGATTCTGTCAGTTTTCTCCCCGTGGTTGAATCCAATGGATTTCTTTTAGAGCGTTGAAATGGTTGCTGGGATGCCTTGGTGGCTAGTTCCCGGGCCATCCTCTTCCTTTCCTTGGAGTTGGTTGGAGTGGTGAAAGGGTCCGCTAACTCGTCATCGATTTCGTCCCACTCGGAGTCGGTCTCGATTGGTTCCTCCGTGATTTTATCGGATTTTTTCATTTTACTGAGTGCAGCCTCTCTTTCAGCGATGGCCTTCTCCGCCAATTCCGACCCTTCGGCTGCCATGAAGCTCGGGTCGTCGTCGGTCTGCCTGACCTTCTTGCGAAAGCGATCGAAGAGCCCCATAGAAAATCCTCAATCATCCAGGGTTAGTTCCGTTCCCCTCTTTCTCCTAGTTCTGCGCTTTGGCTGGCTCGCCTGGGTTTTTTCGGGCTCCTGCTGGCCTTCGTCATCTGGGGGTTGGATTCCATTCGCTATGTCGTTGAACTTGCTTGCGAGAGAGACCACGTGATTCTCAAGATCGTCGTGCTCCTTGGTAACTGAGAGTATTATTTCGTTCAACTCTTCGTTTCTGCTTCTGAGTATCTCGAGAGCCTCCGGTCTAGTCTTCTCGGCCTGTACTCTACTCCCTATGTCCACCACTGCTCCGGCATCCGCTGGTATATCTGCCACGATTTGAACGCCTGCGCCTAGTGGGACCATTGCCCCCTTCTCTCCTTCGTCTGAGATCGATTCTAGGGCCTGCATAGCATGCTCCTGCTCAATTTTGATTCCCTCTAGGTTACGAATCTGTTGCTCGAGGGCCTGCAGTCTCTCCCTGTTCACCTCAACTAATTGGGCCAAGCGCTGGAGCTCTGCTCTGTCAGGCTCAGACATAACCCACGGGATGCAGGGGGTGCAATGAAGGCGTCGCTGGTGAAATTATCTCTGATTCTCGTTGCCAGGCAGGAGCATGGCCGTTCCAATGAGCCCGGTTAGGACAAATGCTGCCAAGGAGGTCATGAACCATGTGGCCCTCGTGGATCGGGTGTCGTCCAATTCGCTACAAAGTGCCCAATCGGGCGTGCTCACGTTGCCAATCAGTGCACGGTATTGGAGGTCGCACTCCTTCTCGTACTCCCTCTCCACGTCATCGTGATCTTGCATCAAATCCAATGTCAATGGGAGTAGCAATACTGAACAGGCGACTAGTGCAAAACCCTTGATCGAATCTGAGATCAAGTCACTCTCCGTCCCAGATTCCTTCAGCGATCATGAATTCCATGACTCGCTCTGAGACGTTTGCTCTGTTGCCCCCTCGAACTCCCGTAGCTGAAACTGCGAACACCTCCGCAGGGATGTCTTGGGCCTCCCTCAGTTCGTATCCTACCTTGCGGCCATATGAGACGGCCTCGATGTCCGGCATTATCCATGCATCCACGTCCTCGTCGGCGTACCTGTGCTCTATCATGCGCTTTCGGAGATGGGCTGGGTATGGGTCAGACTCGGACACGGGGGTGTCTCGGATGCCGACGACGACCCGCTTGCCCTTGTCGAGCTCTTGCTGAATAAGCCATTCATGACCAACGTGAAGTGGCTGCCAACGCCCAGGAAGCAAAACTGCCTTTGGCTTCTCGAATAGATGGGAGAGTTCCTCGACCATGTCGTCCACTGTGTGACCAGGCGCGCCGCTTGAGTCCAATGTCATATGCGCACAATGTGGCTCGTCGAATGGATCGGAAATTCCCGTGAAGTTGGAGATTTCACCCGACCGTGCCTTTGCATACAGGCCCTTTACGTCCCTGTCCTCGCACACTTCTAGAGTGGTTGAGACATGTACCATAATCGAGTCCTGGGGTAGGATTTCCAGAATTCTCTCTCGCACATCTTCGTAGGGCGTGATGAAAGAGCAAATCACGGGTGTGTGCTTGGACATCAGCGTAGCCATCTTTGCAATCCCGAGGAGGTGCCTCTCTCTTCCCTGCCTTGAGAAGTCGTTGTTTGAGAAGAAGTCTCGAATCGTGTCTCCATCGAGCAGCTCTGCTCCATACCTCTTCGCTGCGGCCTCTGCTATCGTCGTCTTTCCCGCTCCTGAGAGCCCGATCAACCAAACTACCTTGTTCCCCATAACCACACCTGAACGGCTCGCCGACCGGAGTCTCTCATTTAATCCTGATTCTGGGCCCAAATCTCATTCCAATCGGTGCTGCAGGTTACCAAGAAGTACGGATTGAGGACTTCGTCAACAAGGTCATAATCCAACTTTTGGCAGTCGGGACCTAGGACGAAACCTCCTGATGACTCAACGACCGCATGGGCTGCTGCTATGTCCCAGCAAGAAGTGGGGCCGAATCTGGGATAGAGGTCGGCGGATCCGTCTGCGACCACGCAGGCTTTCAGAGAAGAGCCCATTCTGACGAGGTCGTGTCTTCCGATTTGCTCTGCGAACCTCTCGTCCCGTTCCGCCCGGTGACTTCCGCTTGCGACGAGTTGGATAGGTGGAGAAGGTTTGTTGTTCACGGATATGGAGTCAGATTTTGAGTCGGTGATGCGGGTTGCGGATGTTGACTCGCCGCCGAACCAAGTCGTCTGAGTAACTGGAGCGTGCACGACGCCGAAAACCGGCTTCCAACGAGCCCCCTCCCTCTCCATGAGTGCGATGTTCACGGTGAACATCCCGTTTCGTTTGATGAACTCCTTAGTCCCATCAAGGGGGTCCACCAGCCAAGAAAAGGTTGCTTCACTCGGATCCCCCACCCTTCCCTCCTCGGAGACGATGGGCGTGTTTGGGTCTAGTGATGACAATCCCCCGACTATGGTGTCATGGGCGGCGAGATCAGCCTGAGTGAGTGGTGAGTCGTCATTCTTCGTCTGCACTTCGATGCTCTCTGTGGATTCGTATATTCTCAGTATGGCTTGCCCGGCATCGTTAGCGATACGGACAATCTCAAGCGGGTCGAACGACATGGGTTCCCCTAGAATTCCTCGAGGTTGTCTGCTGCTTCTTCCAAGTTAGAACGCGATTCCTCGTCCAAGTAGAACAAGAATGGGTCCTCGTCCCCCATCAGCTCCTTCCACGAAGACATTGCCCTAGCCCATATCTCCTCCTTGGAATTCCAAACCAGCATCCTGTCCACGAATTTGCAGTACCTCTGGATCTCCTCGTCTTCGGGCGCTACGCGTCTCAGAATCTCGTTGGTTTGTGCGATTACTATACCCCATGTCGGGTTTAACTTGTATACGGCAAATGGGTTCCTCTCCTGATTGATCGTGATGTGGTCCCTCCATAGGCCAAAGGTGACATCGTAGAAAAATCCGGCTAGAAGGACGGTGGTTAGGACGGCTGCTGCAATCCCTATCAGGCCGACATATGTCATCGGGAGGAGCATGAATGTCTCATCCGATTCGAATCTCCACGAGACGTAGGGCCATACTAGGAGCGTGATGGTGGCTGTCCAAAACCCCAGGCCGATGATTGCCTGGCTCTGTTGAATTCGCCAATATTGCCTCATCAACCACTTCTTCATGTGAGTCGCCTCCGGACGCGTCACCTTTCAGAATTGCCCATTATCGTGACGAGTTTGAGCGGTCTGGCTCACTCTTCCTCAGTCTTGGTGGATGTTGGGGTTTTCCCAGATCCGCCGAAGTGGGCTCGTACAACCGGTGCGTTGGAATCATCCGGATTAATCTCTGCGATGCCATCGACTAGGATGAATCGCCTAGTTACCCTGTGCCTGCTGCCGAATGTAGAGAGGACCCGTTCCATGGCGTCGTCTTCATCGGTGGCCACAAGGTCCACTGAGAATGGTTGGTCCCTCTTGCCTGCCCTGTATGACCCGTGCGCCCTGAATGCCTTCATGGCGCGGCCGAGATAGGGCCCTGATTTAACCGAAGCGGGTGACTAGTTCCTCAAGGTTCAAGTGAGCGCCTGTTTGGTTCGTTCCGAGTTCGTATGACGGTGAACACCTCCTCCGAGGACGAAGGGCAGGGTCTGAGAGAGCGTTTGGCGGATATTCCTCGCGAAAGGTTGGTCGATGAAGTGGTCTCCAGATGGGATGACATAATCCGCCTGGAAGGTGAGGCTGCAAACCTCAGGCGGAGAGTGCGAGAGGCAGAGTTGTCGTCTCAGAGCGGTGTTTCGGATGGGGCACTGATCGGCGACCTTGAGGAGAGGTTGCGCATTGCTGACTCGAAGGTGAGGCAACTAGAGGGACTGGTGCAGAACGAGAAGACACGTAGAGAAGGCGTGGAAGCCGAGGCCAGTAGACTTGCTGAACTGCAGGAGGAGAATGCGAGACTCCTGAGGAATGAGGAAGAGCTCCTGCTCCTGGTGCTGGACATGGAGTCGCAGATTGACCGGCTCTCTGATTCCTAAGATTGCCGTCATTCTTCAGAGTCGTCTTCATTTAAGCCGGCCAAAGAGCCTACAGCGCCGAAGAGTTCGGAAATCACAGTCTTAGCGACGGCCATTCCACCTGATATGGCGGGAAGAATTGGATTGGAATCATCCGGGAGGCTTGCTTTCTCTCTGATGTCAGGAATGAATGGCTCTATCTCCTTGTTGTCGAACCAAAGGGAGCCACACTTCAGGCAACCGTCCACCTCTTTGGAATCGCCTTGGGCGGTGGAAACCAGCCCCTTCACCATCTCTCCCTGGCAGGTGGGGCATCGGTATCCTGCGGGTTGGCCGTCGAAAACAGATTTCCTGAGGTTCCTGAGGTTTGTTTGCCGCATATTCGAATTCAGCCATCGATCGCTGGCTAGTATGCCCATACACGATCTGCAATAGTGCATGTGCCCCTCCACTACGTCGCCTTGGGCCCGCATCTCGGAGTTACAGACCGGACAAGTGGCCTCTGACACGATATCCCACCGAGGGTGTATCGTATGAGTATGCCTGCGGTTGGGCACTATTGTAGCCCGCTTATCAAGTCCGAGAGAACTGCCTGGAGTTCGCTGGCATCATCGTATTCCTCGGTGATGTTCCCTGTGATTATCCAATCTGCACCGGCTTCGGATGCAGCTCGTGCGGCATGGGAGTCCCTAATTCCGCCTCCTACGATAATAGGAAGGTCGCATGAGTCCCTCGCCGCCCGGATTAGATCCTGATTCACTGGGTATTCAGCCCCACTCCCTGCCTCGAGGTAGAAGAGGTGGAAACCCAAGAATTGCGCTGCCATGGCATATGCCTCGACTCTCTCGGTTTGTTCGGAGCCGATGAGATCGGCCTTGCCGACCTCGCCAGCCTTACCGCCCGGTTCGCAGATCAGGTACCCCATCGGGACCGCTTCTATCCCGGCCTTCTTGACGAAGGGCGCCCCCTTGACCTGCTCCCCTATGAGGAAGCGCGGATCCATCGAGTTCATGAGCATCATGAATGTGATTCCATCCGCGGCGTGCGACAGGGCCGCTGCTCCCTGTGGGAACAGCACGACTGGGATCGGCCCCGAGTCCCCGTCTATGTCTGAGTCCTGGCTGGATGCCCATATCACCAGTTCCAGAGCCTCTTTGATCGCGACAATAGTGGCATGCACGTTGTCCATATCGGTGTCCGAGGATCCCCCCACTAGGATCATTCTGGAGCCCGCATGGGCCGCAGCCAATGCCCTATTGGCAGCGACCTCGGGAGTCTGGTCGGCGGGATCTATCACTATCGCATGCCTGGTGCCTTGGGACCTGTCACACATGTATTCCCCGACTACGCCCATGTTCTCACCTACTGCTCAACGGGGTGTATTATTGTATCAACAATGTCCTGTGCTAGTTCTATTCCCAATTGGACTCCCTCTGAAATGTAAGACGAGGGGTGTTCGCCATCCCATGTCATCTCCTGCAAAGATACACCGTTGGATTCGCGTGCTTTACTGTACCAAATCTCTGATGTCCCGTCCGACCTGTCGCCGGAAACGTTTGCTGCGGGGGCGTCTTCCGTTCGGCAGACGAGTCCATGCCAGCGTGCTGTTTTCTCATCCATATCTTCTCTTAGATCCAAAATATGGTCGGTTTGGACCGTCCCTTTCCCCAACGGACCCGCGCCTACGACTTGGACCTCTTTGGCCGAAGCGGATATCACCCTAGTTCGGAGGAGGAAAGTGCATCCTCTTTTCGAAAGTTGAATTCCTAAAGCTTTGAGGAACCATGACCCCCGGACCGCCGTTGATGAGGGCGTTGGTGTCTGAGAATACATTTCGGAAATCCAATGCGGAGGGCAGGGCGGCCATGAGGAAATCAGACCGGGGACCTCCCCGATCAAGCCGACCTCGGCTCTTTGTGTAATGATGCAGACCTCTGCTTCGGGAGTAGAGTCGAGTATGTGATGACCCGTGCATAGAGCCCTGAGTGAGTCTCCAAGAATAGTGACAGAGATCATGCAAGAACACCGATCATAGTGTCCGTTTCTTGGTTGACAAGGGACAGTGCATGTACAGGGCAAGCAGGGATACAATGCTCGCAGTGTGTGCAGCTTGGTTCATCGACGATTGCGAGAAGTCCATCCAAGACGAGAGCGTTTACTGGGCAGAGGCCGATGCAGGCTGCGCAACCGAAGCACCGATCTTCGTCGACTACGAACACCGTCGCATCTCGCCTAGGCATGATGACGGGGCGGTATGGTCCCATCTCAAAGTTGCCCCCCTACCCCATGGTTTCCAGTGGACAGAACTATTCCGTGTCGATATAACGAATTATCTTTATTTTTTTATCAGTTTCAACAGCCATTTGAAGTTCTGCAATCTGCATACTATAATGGTTACATAGAGATCACACAATGTCAGAAATTGACATCCTCCTCGTACAGTGGAAACCAAGGGGATGGGGTGGGTGTGGTTCATATCCCCCATGCCACCCAATGATCCCTATGGTCCTCTACACAGCAGGCTCTTCGACATCATACCCCGAGGATCTTCCAGATGGAATAAGACTGCACTTCCTAGGAGGAGCTCGAGAAGTGGGAAACGTCGGTTGCGTCATCGAGGATAGGTCCGGAACTAGGTTGCTCATTGACTATGGGCTAGCTCCAACCAAGCCTCCGAAGTATCCCTCGGAGGCTCCTCCAGTGAAACATGCAATAATGACACATGCACACATAGACCACATTGGGATGGCCCCATGGCTGACCTCACACGGAACAATGCTTCACGGCACCGATCTGACTGCAGCAGTTTCAGAAATTATGTGGGCTGATACATACAAAGTATCCGACATCGAGGGATACCCCCTTGCTTGGGACAAGCGTGACATGGAGATCGCCCTAGACTCCTGGACCCCCCATCAATTCAACACTTGGTTCGACGTCGGCGAGTGGAGATGCAAGTTGCATCCCGCCGGGCACATCCCGGGTGCAGCGATGATCGAGATTCAGACACCAGGGGCCACTATCCTTTGGACGGGGGACATAGATACCAGAGACAGCCCAAACGCTCCCAAGGCGACGCCGGTTGACTGTGACATACTTTGCCTCGAGGGGACATATGGGGGCAGAACGCACCCGGATCGAGCAGAGGAGGAGGGGCGTTTCGTCTCCCGAGTCTTGGAGGTTGTCTCCCGAGGGGGGGTGGCCCTGGTTCCGGCATTCGCTTCCGGAAGGGGCCAGGACATCCTACGGATCCTCCACAGAGAGGCACCAAGCCTCGATGTACACTATGACGGAATGGGCACAAGGGTAACTAGGGAATGGCTCGGATGCCCCGAGTTCATCCAGGATTCCCGCGCGATGGAGGCAGCATATCGGTGGTCCAGAAGGGTCACTGGGAAGTCGGATAGGAAGAAGGCACTGGGAGCTGATGTGATAGTCACGACGAGCGGAATGCTGGATGGGGGGCCCGCTCTGTGGTACTTGAACCGGCTCAGGCATGATGGATCCAACGCTATCCTCCTCACAGGCTACCAAGCCGAGGGCTCCGGAGGCAGGAGGCTGCTAGAGAGGGGCGCCCTTCCCATTTTCGGAAAGCAGACTCGGATCCCCCTTGAGATCGACAAGTTCGATCTCTCGAACCATGCCGATCACCCCTCACTCTGCAAATTCGCCAAAGACTGCGACCCCTCTCATGTGGTAATTTTCCATGCTGACGATACTGCTGCAAATGCCCTAGCAGACGATATTGGACAGGAAATGAAGGTCCACATCCCCTCCAACAACGACACTTTGGATATTGCTGGATACTAGTCCGGGAACCGAGAAGACACCAGAATAACAGCATTATACATAAGCCGGAGTATCACTCGGCCAACTAGGTGAGTTACAACTCACCGCTACAGATGAAATAAAGGTGAAAAAATGGAAGTAAAACAATTGGATGACTACTTTGGATATACAGAGAAAGGTAGTTCCCTGGAGGGAGAGCTGAGGGCGGGCCTAACCACGTTCCTCACGATGGCGTACATTTTGTTCGTAAACCCAGATATGCTAGAGCTCGGGTTTACAGCAACAGAGACGTCCGGTCCTATAGGGATACCTTTCGATGATGCGTTGTTCGCGACCGCAGTTGCTGCGTTCGTGGGCTGCGTCATCATGGGATTGTGGGCGAACCTACCGTTCGCCTTGGCACCGGGCATGGGCCTGAACGCGTACTTCGCGTTCACCATTGTCCTGGGAGACAACGGCATTGGATGGGAGCTGGCACTATTTGCCGTTCTCATTGAGGGGATATTATTCCTCATACTTTCTCTCCCGCAGGTTGGAGCGAGAACTGCGATGATAAACGCAATTCCGAAGGACCTGAAGATCGCCACGGGTGCTGGAATAGGGATGTTCCTAGCAATAATTGGCCTAAGGGAAATGGGCTGGATTGTTAACGATAATGCGACTCTGGTTCAACTAACCCATGAGTTGGACGGCATTACCTTGCAAAATGGTGAGCTATGGGCAATGCTCTGCTTGATCGCGATTACTGCGATGATGGCAAGAGGAATCAAGGGCTCGATAGCCTACGGAATCTTGGGAACCAGTGCGATTGCATGGATTCTAGGAGCCGTGAGCGACCCAGTCGTCGATACCTACAACGTTACAGAATGGAACGCAGCAGAGGTAACCTTCTCCGCATCAGCTATTCTAGATGTGGCAAACTTCCCAGACGAGTCATTCCTTGCTGCCTTTGGAGACAATGGAATGGGAGCCCTCGGCGACAGTGTCTCATATGCTGATTTCTTTATGGTTATGGTCGCCTTCCTTTTCGTCGACATCTTTGATACGGCAGGGACGCTATACTCCGTTGGCCGCCAGGCAGGATACGTGGACGAGAACGATGAGCTTCAGAACTCTGACGAAGCCTTCATGGCCGACGCCGGAGCAACCATCATCGGCGCTGCGTTCGGAACCAGCACTACGACCACATACATTGAGTCCGCAGCCGGAGTCGAGGAGGGTGGAAAGACCGGCCTAACAGCCGTCACAGTCGGCGTGCTAATGCTATCAGGGCTGCTACTAGCAGGACTGTTCAAGCAGATTCCAACATTCGCCGCTGCACCCGCCCTAGTCATCATCGGTGCGATGATGATGAGGCAGGCAGCAGACATCGATTGGTCCGATATCGGAATCTCAATCCCAGCCTTCGTGACTATGGTGATGATGCCCTTCACATACTCAATTGCTGCCGGAATTGCCTGGGGAATCATCACCTACGTGACGATTAACGCCCTTTCAGGCAAGCACAAGGACATCAGCATGGTGATGTGGGGCCTCGCAATAGCGATGATCCTGTTCTACGGAACAGTCACCATTGACTGAGTAAAAGATCCGAAACCAAGCCCGGGAAACCGGGAGGTTTCGAACACATAGGAGCTGTGAGCATGTCCAATGACCTGACAAACAGACTCAAAGACGCAATTAGGACCGTCCCGGACTTCCCCATAGAGGGGGTAATGTTCAGGGACATCACACCGGTCCTCGGCGAACCTGGTTTGGTTTCTTCCATTACCGACCAGTTCGTCGAGGACCTCAATCAATTGGGCTGGCGACCTGATGTTATCGTTGGCCCCGAGGCCCGAGGCTTCATCTTCGGCCCGCTTCTTGCAGATCGCCTCGGGTGCGGGTTCGTCCCAGTCAGAAAGCCGGGCAAGCTACCGGCCCCCTCTCATTCGGTCGAGTACTCACTCGAGTACGGATCAAACACCCTCGAGATGCACGAAGATGCCATCGAGCCGGGGCAGACGGCCATCATCATCGACGACCTGCTAGCAACCGGAGGGACCATCTCAGCATGTGCGAGTCTCTGTGAGGAATCCGAGGCCATCGTCCTCGGCGCTCTCTTTGTGATTGAATTGGAAGGCCTTGGAGCTAGGGACCATATCGCCCCCGTAGAAGCGCATTCCCTCATAACCTACCCCGCCTGAGACGAACCGGCCCCCGATTCTTTCAAAGGGAACCCGCCTCTCCTACATTCGATATCATGGCTGACGAGGGAACCAAAACCCCCCCGCCACCACCACCCCCAACGCCATCTGCGCCTCCGCCCCCAACTCCTCCCAAGCCAGCACCACCCCCCCAACCAGCAGCCCCACCAGCACCTCCCAAGCCAGCACCTCCCAAGCCAGCACCACCTGCACCCTCGAAGCAATCTCCCCCCACCTCAACACCACCTACCGGAAACGCTCCTTCGAAGGGAAGGCCTCAGGGAAAGAAGAGGAGGAGACCGGTACCGAAGGGAAGGCCTCAGGGAAAGAAGAGGAGACCGGCGCCGAAGAAGGGCAAACCGGGACAGCCCCCCATCGGCAAGAAGAAGGGAGGGAGAATCAAGATCAAGCTCGGTCTGAGGACAAAGAAACTGTCCGAGGAAGCAGACGAATATACGGATCAGATTGGATGGACCACTTCTGGAGCAGAGACAGTGCTAAGCGATTTGAAGGATGTCGAGGAAGTTACGAAGAAGGAGCCGGAGTCAGTCACTCACCATTGCTCGATGTGCGGCAGCAGGATGCAGATTCCCCGGCCAAAGAGAGAGAGATACAAGGTCATCTGCGCACATCCAGAATGTGGTCACGAAGATCAGATTGGATTCTGATTGTGACCGAAACAAGGCCCATCCATCCGTGGTGAAAAAATGAGAAGGACCGCTAGCGTTCCCGCGAGAATCAACATCATAGGGGAACACACAGATCGCTTTGGAGGGATGGCACTATCGTTCCCAAGCCAGCATAGGCTAGTCCTAACGGCAACCAGTGCTACGAGTGGGGCTGGTGGAGAATCCACAGTAGCAAGACTCTGGAATGCTGCCGGAGGGTGGGATGCAGAATTGGGAATCCTGTCGGAAATCCCAATCGGAGCAGGCATGTCCTCCTCTGCTGCTCTGTGCGTAGCCGTGGTCATGTGCGCCCAGGGCCCCAATAGCGAGATGGCGGTTTCACTCGATGCCCAGAGAATCGAAAACGAGGTCCTAGCCTCCGATTGTGGGCTCCTTGACCAAATCGCAATCACCCACTCCAGGAGGGGGCATGCTTCTTTGATTGACTTCGATGACCTGTCAGTAACCGACTTCAGGATCCCACCTGACTGGCTCTTCAAACTAGTAGACACCGGAATTAGAAGAAAACTCGGGGAAACCAACTACAATAGTCCAGAAGTCAGCACCGAAGAGAGGGAAATGCATGCTCTTTTGGAAACTGAAAGAGTCAGAGAAGCACTGCATTGTGACGTAACCAGACTAGGCAAACTCCTCAACCAGTCTCATGCGTCAATCCGTGACAACCTGAGAGCGAGCACCCAAGCGATCGACTCGCTCGTCAAGGAGGTCCAAGATACACCGGGGGTCCTCGGAGCGAGACTAATGGGAGGCGGGCACGGGGGGATGGTACTTGCGCTCCTTGAGAACGAGGAGGCTCTACCAGGCGAACTACTAGTGCCATCGGAGTCAGCGGTCATTGAGGAATCGATCTAGCTTGGAAAGCCGCTCAGGCGTCCCTATGTCCCAGAAAGGCGAGTCATCGACGTGAGCCGCAATCGAGCCAGCCATCGAGCGATACACGACGTTCTCCCAACTCCACGCACCTTCTCCCCCATGTCTTTCCAGTACAGACTTCTCGATTACGCTAGTACCAGCCTCGTACCCATTTAGCCCTGAGGGAACCAAACCCCCCTTGTCGTACCTCAATACCCGCCCCCCCTCATATTCAAGGTTGAATGAGGAACACTCCCTCGTCACCGTCATCGTCATCTCGCAGCCCGAAGTAAGATGGGTATCCATGAGGTCACAGTAATTTACCAAGTGTAGATCATCACCCCATAGAAGCAAAAAGCGCTCTTCTATCATACTCCTTGCATTCCACAGAGCGCCTCCCGTACCAAGCGGACGCGACTCTCTAAAGAACGTCAACTCGACGTCTTGGTGTTCGAAACTCTCGAATTGATCCCCGAGGTGACCGGTCAGAACCAAAGCCCTATTGCAACCCTGTGAAGCGACCCAGTCGAGGATGTGGGATAGAACCGGTTTCCCACCAACTTCCACAAGGGCCTTTGGGATACTTTCCGAGATTTCCCCAAGCCTAGTGCCCAAACCTCCGGCTAGTACGACCACCTGCGGCATCGACTCAACGGGCACCATCCCCCCCATGAGGCAACATTACGCCACAGCGTCCTCCGAATCGATAACTACGCCCTTTGGCATGTACAACTTGACTAGAACGGAATTCACGAATGCTACCATCGCCGATATCGCTGCTGCACCCGTCATCCCTTCCACGAATGCGAGTTGCGCGTTCTCAACCAACTCCATCCCAATCATATTTCCTTGCAACAACAAGTCATTCCCGATTCTAATGGCCGCAGGGAAAGACTCCGAAATCAAAGCCGATTGCGACTCTAGACCCTCTGGAACAATCATCTCGCTCTGATATATCTCATTCACAGCACTTCCTACTATTGCGATCCCAAAGGCACCCCCCACTTCTCTGCTAGCGTCATTGGTCGCGCTTCCGACGCCCGCCTTGTCATGGGGGATAGAATCCATCACCATGGCGGTTGACGGAGCCATGGTCAGGCCCATACCCACGCCAATCAGGAAGAATATCACAGCGAGCGTCCAATACGGCGTCCCCACATCCACGGTGGTGAATATCACCATAGCCGTCCCGATAATGGCAAGCCCGAATGAAACAACATTGTTGCTACCGAATCTTTCGCACAACCTATCGCTATTCGCCGCACTGGGCATTAGCCCAAGAGGCAGTGGGAGAAATCTCAATGCTGCCTCTAAAGCGCTCCTTTCCCTAACCAACTGGAAGTGAAGCATCTGTGTGAACATGAAAGAGAACATCACGAAGAATGCCAGGCTAATCGCAACTAAACCCAGCGAGAAACCTCTGTTCTGGAAGAACTCTATTGGTAGCATAGGGTACTCAGTTTTCCTCTCCCACCAAACGAAAAGGAAAGATAGAGCAACCCCGCTGGCTCCCAGTGCCAAGAATTCCACGCTTGTCCACCCCAAGCTGGGGCCCTCAATTATCGCAAATAGAACAAAACCTAGAGCACCCACAGAAAGCACCCCTCCAACAGGGTCCATCGGCGTACCTGCCTCGTCCCTAGAGTTGGGAACAAGCAGTATGCTCAGAGCCATCGCCAACGCGATAATTGGCGGATTAATCCAGAAGACTGCTCTCCAATCGAAGTTTTCCACCGCCCATCCTCCAACTAGGAGGCCGATTGGAGCCCCGACCCCTGCCATCCCCACCCAGACGCCCACCGCCTTCCCCCTCTCTTCAGGCGGAAAGACGACGACAATTACAGAGAGCGTCGCAGGCATCACCAGAGCCGCCCCAAGCCCCATCATGGCTCTAGCTCCGATCACTTGTTCGGAAGTGGTAGCATATTGGGCCGTGAACGCGGAAACAAGACCCACGATGGCGAGCCCGACAAGCAATGCATGCCTTCTTCCGAACCTGTCCCCGATCGCCCCCATCACTAAGAGCAAACCCCCGAACACAATTACGTATGCGTCCATTATCCATTGCAATTCGGTGTTATCGGCCCCCAGTTCTTTCGAAAGCTCCGGCAAGGCGACGTTAACCGTGACGTTATTGAGAAGAGTGATTACGAGACTCAGACTCATTATTCCGAGTATGAGCCAGCGTCTCCGATGGATTGTTTCTGGGTCCACGGGACTCCGACGGATAGTCTGCTAATAATCAGCAGGTTTCAAGCCGATTACGCATCGGCAGGAGTCAATGTTACGCCCAGGGTCGGCACTGGTCATCGCGTTGATGCTGGTGCTGATGCCATTCTCCGGATGTCTTCAGGATGACAATTCAACTAACGATGAAGTGGCTGAAAAATCACCATCGGGCGTGTTCGTCACAGGTCCGGACGGGGAACCGGTGGACGAAACACCCCTCCCCCTGATCTTCAACTTCAGCGATGTAGGTGAGGATGGTGCGGAACCAAGCCTAGGAGTCACCTCGAGCGGGTGCATCTTCTTCATAGCATTCGAGAAGGTAATGCGGTCATGTGATTACGGAGGAACATGGGAGGATGTGACTGGCCCATTGTGTGCTTTCCAGACCAATGACCCGTATGGTTGGGTTGATCCAGTAACCGACCGAATCTTCAATGTGCAGATGCAAGGTCTGGAAACATCTTGGATTTGCTGGAGCGATGACGACGGCGAAACATGGGTAGGCAACCCACACGACTCAGGGTCGACTCCAATCAACGATCACATCAAACTGGCAACTGGACCGTGGACGGGAAGCGGCTACGGTATCGGAGGACTTGTTTCACAGGCATTCTACGATCAAGCCGTCTACTACTGCTACAACAAGGGTGTTGGAATCTTCTGCTACACTAGCTTCGATGGTGGGGCGACGTTCGAGGCTGGAGGTCTGCTACTTGGACTTGCGACGACCAACGGAGGCCTTCATGGGGCCATAACCTCCGCCCCCGATGGAACAGTGTACGTCACACCAAGGGTGGAGACCCCCACGGTCATCATCTCCAAGGATAACGGACTGACATGGTTCGAACGAACGATGGGAGAGGATCAGGGAACCCCGTACCCCAGGAAGAACTCCGAGGTGGCCACAGACACGCAATCGAATGCTTACCACATCTGGACGGGGGCCGATGAGGGCGTTTACCTAGCGACTAGCACCGATTCAGGGGAGACATGGAGCCAGACCAGCATGCGCATCAGCCCCAACCAAGTAATCTCCACCGCCTTCCCTCAGATCGATGCGGGTGACCCGGGCCGAATTGCGATAACATACCTCGGCAGCGAGAACGGCAGCGAACTAAACCAATCCAACATCGATGGACAGCCGTGGGACGGCAACGCCCACTACGCAAACGCAAACGTCAGCTACTACCTGTATGTCACATACAGTCTGAATGCACTTGATCCGAACCCGGTTTTCCACACTGTCCGAGCCTCCTCGGACCCCGTTCAGATAGGAAGCATATGCCTCAATAGCGGGGACTGTCGTGATATCGGCGGCTCCAATAGGAACCTGCTGGATTTCAATGACCTGCATATCGACAGAGAGGGAAGGGTGTACATCGCCTTCGCCGATGGATGCACCGGCTCTTGCGCAACTGACCACAACTCCACGCCTGAGGATTCCAGGAGCAGGCGAGGAATCCTCTGCTACCTTGGAAGCGGACCGAGCCTGTTGGAAGGATTCGGGGTCCTATCTGCCGTCGAATCCGAGTGACTCTCATAACTCGACTCGGATAGCGTCCGACATGTCGCTTCCCAGAAGGGCCATGGAGCAGATGGGATTCTCCGTTTGCTGCCTCATGTGCGATGCACCAGATGTGGCTGGTTCAATCAGGTGCAAGGAATGCATCAAGGGACACACCAGGGCTAGGGACAGGCTGACCTCTGGCAAAGCCAGAACGAAGGCACAACGCCTTGCTAGGGAGCTAGTCACGATGCTAGCCGACCCCTTCAGCCATACCGAAGACGAAACCCACGGGAAATGGATGCAAACCTATTCCGAAATGATCACCGAACACCAGCATGACCCTGAGAAGGGCGGTGAGAGGCGTCTGAGAAGCCAGAGGCTCTCTCGCAAGACATCCTTGATACGAGAAGTCGGCAACAAGAACAAGTGGGTAGAGAACCCCCCGGACGAAGCCCAGATGGAGGAAATGCGAGACATACTCCGAGACGGGGACTCGAAACCACCAATGACATGGGACGACTTGATCTCCGAGATAGAGGAAATGCTGGATGATTGAATCCGAATAGCATTGATATCAGACGATAGAGACCAGTATTCCATGGCAGCCGAGAGGGACCCTCGTGCATGGTGGGTTGACGACGACCCCCTTGAAGCCCGACAAAGGGCACGAAGCCATTCAGCTGCCAGGGAAGATGGAACATGGAGACAACCTAGGATACGAATCGTCCAGATGGACCAAGGAGGAAGGATGACTTCCAGCTTCTTCGGAGACTCACGATCCATGGGTTCGGCCACAATGCACAAGGGTTCGATCTGGCACTTTTCGAGTACTGAGGTCAAACACCTCGCCTTAGCCACGGGCGCTTTCACGCTGGCCTTGGCACTGATGTTCGATGGCGGTGTGTTCTCTCTTTCGAAGGATTTTCCTCTTTATTGCCTGCTGTCTCTGATTTCGATTGCGCCTGCCTTCGTCCTGCACGAGTTCGCTCACAAGTTCGTCGCCAGATACTACGGGTGTTGGGCTGAGTTCCGCGCCGACCCGGGGGGGCTCCGGTTCGGGCTGATCCTCGCCGCATTCCTTGGGATCGTATTCATGGCCCCCGGAGCGGTGATGGTGGCAGGCAATGCCACGAGGAACCAATTCGGCAAGATCGCTGTGGCAGGGCCTATTTCCAACATGGTCCTATGGGCTCTGGGATACAGTGCATGGCTGGTCCTAGGCGGATTCGTCGGGTTCCACGTAGTCTTCCGGTATTGGTTGACGGGCAATGCGATTCTGTGTGCGTTCAACATGATTCCATTCGGCCCCCTCGACGGGAAGAAGATCAAGACTTGGTCTGAACCTATCTTCTACATCTGCCTAAGCGTAGCAATAGCCATGGTCTACATCACATTCACGACAATTCTGTAGTCGGCTGCTCGATCAGCCTATGGCATTCAACACGGGCTGCTCGTCGCAGTGGAAGAAGGTCATTAGCGCCCACCATGTGATCATGTCGAGGCTGTTGACGAGATTCGCGACTCCCGTGTTCTCATCCCCGTAGTCCTTTCCGGTGGTGTCCATCCACTGCTCCATCTCATCTAGTGTGTCACAGGTCTGGTGATAGCACCAGTAACCATCTACGAGACCACCGAACCCTACTGTGACCGTGCCGAGGTTGTCTTGGAAGCTGGCATGGTCGCTCCTCGCTGTCGTATCCTCGTAGACGATTATCTCGGGCCTGTCCATGTCCAACCAAACGTCAGTCTTCCAGGTATCCGCTGAGTATCCGTCACCAACTAGGGTGCCCATCTGCTCCTCTAGGCCCAATGCATCAGAACCTATCCAATTGGATAGCCCCACCATTCCTGGTTGGTCGAGGCTGTCATGGTTCGGACCGGGCCCTATGTAGACTCGCATAGGCCAAACCTCTGCATCCTTCGGATAACCATCCTCGTCGATTTGAGGGTCTGGATCTCCATGAGGGGCCCCGCCCCCTCCCGGCCAGTTCACGCCTGCCATGTCGAGATTGATGTAGTTCGTAACAGTGACATCTGGGTTGTCTTCCTTGACGTAGTAGTCGGTCCAGTAGTCAGACCCCCTCTTGCCACCTTCCTCGCCCGACCAGAGACAGAACACCATCGTCCTCCTGCTCTCGAAGTCGGCGAGGGCCCGTGCGGTTTCCAGAACCATGGAAGTTCCCGCGGAGTTGTCGTAAGCGCCGACGCGAGTACCATACGTCCTCTGGCCCGTGACGTGTGGATCGAGCAAGACCATGTTTGCAGGGGGGGCTATGTCGAAGTGCGCTCCGAACACAAGCCATTCGTTCGTGAAGACGCTCCCCCACTTGTAGGCGCATACGTTGTAAGACTCGGGGTTCTGATTGCCGAGTATGTCCGTGAACTCGAAACGGTGGGACATCACATCGAGGCCGAAGGAGGAAAGCTCGGAAATGAGGTATTGGGCAGCATCCTCGTAAGCTGGGTTGCCTTGACCGGCCCATCTGTCCCAGTACCCAGCCTTCCCATCGACCGGGTCGAGCGAATTTGAGGGGTCAGTGATCTCGAAAAGAGTCTCGTAGACGTCTCTTCCATTAACCAGCCCCGAGGAGTGGACTCCCCCATCTTCCACTGCGACTGCCTCCGATCTCTCCGATAGCAGGGTCTTTACCAAGACAGAACCACCAGGATCCGAACTATAGTTTAGGGAATCTAGTGTGCTATTGGAGTCTATTCTATTTACAGCAAAGCCAGACTTGCCATCCGCACCCCCGTTCTCCAACCAAGAACCCCATGATTCGTTTGCTCCTCTGACGGGCCAGTTGGATCTACCCTCGTCCCCGACAAGCATCACTAGTAGCGAGACCCTAGGTGGAGCGAGCAAGTCGAGTGTGACAGACTCCCCCCCACTGATGTCCACCACGGTCGAGTTCTGCACGAATCCAGTAACTGGGTCCCTGATCAAGTATGGGACGAAGACGGACATGCCTTGCCTTGCCTCCAACGTTACATCCTGGAAAACCCCCGAGACCAGGGTTCCCGGAACAACCTCGAGATCCCCTACCTCAAGACTGGAATCACTATTCCCGAAGCACCCGCTTAGCGTAGCAGCGAGCACCACGAAAACCATCAGCAGGGCCCTCATGTGACCTCACTAAGTGACTACCAGTCTTCTCTTGATCACGATGCCATTGTCCGATACCTGCAGAACTTCCACGGTCGGCTGCGGGGGAATGTATCCGATGGTGCTGGCAGCCGATTCCTCGAGCGCCTCGAGCGCCGCTGCCCTCCTCTTGCGCTTCCTGCGAGTCATCCTCCTCCTGACCCTCCAGAGAGAGAAAAGAATCACTCCGATCAGGTAAAGCTGAATCTGGGAAATGACCCACATCGGGGTCAGGAGGACCTTGAACTCAACCTCGTCGTCATACATGCTTGGCCCGACTTCGTAGATGACGGTCTGCCGACCGCTTTCCTCCAACACTACCAACTTGCCATTTTGCGAACTGTAGTCCTCCAATTTTATTCCCACAGGCAGCGTGACTGTGATGAACCCCTGAAGGTCAAGATCCATCTCAACGGGTCCTACGGCAGCTAACTCAGAAGTCGGGACAGGGAACGTGATTGCTTTGGGGGTCCGGATCCCCTCAGCACTCACCATGCTAGCAGAGAGGGCATCGGTAAGCCCACCCATGGCGGAAACCATTGGAGTGAGGAACGGAGCAACAAGGGCGCTCGCCGGATCGGTTGCCTCGACGCCCAACTCGAGCTCTCCCTCTCCGCCCCTAAGGATGCCAATCACTTCGAACCAGGAGTTGGCCAAGCCAGTCGTGATCCTGACTTTCGGAATATTCACGCTCAGCACAATCCCGTTCTCGTCGCCGATGGACTCGTCATTGTCCGTCAGCATCTCGCCGGGGAGTTGGATATCGACGTACAGCCCAGACATATCCACAGTTCCGATTCCATTCCCCTTATTCTCAGTAGCAGCTTCCGCAGCGTCCCTGATCAGCAACTCGATATCCTTACTCAGACTATCTGCATAGTCTGGGAGGCCGGTGGAGGAGAACTCCATCGTTTGGTCGCAGTAACTCTTACTGTCGCATCCCGGCAACCTCCATTCCATTTCTAGCGGATCCCCTCTTCCTCCGATCTCAAGGAAGGCCCGCAATAGATCGGACGGCAGTACATCCAGATCCATGTTGGTCGAACCCGTGTTCATCGCTTCGAAAAGGACGTCAGGAACGCCGATTCTGTGGATAGTGAAATTTACCGATAGAGCGAACTCGACATGGCCCCCTTTGGTAAGAGGCAGGCTTGCGAAAGACACCTCCTCAAGGTCAAAATCGACATCCACATACCCACAACTCCTCTGGGTCGAGGCGCAAACCACGTCAGGAGTCTGGTCAACGCAGTTCGAGATCGCCGTGGTCCTGCAAATCGCATGATCCCATGCGAAGGAATCGGAGCCAGTGATGCTGATCGCTCCGTCATGGTTCCCATCTGCTCTGTACGTCAGGACGATCGAGTCTCCCCCGCCGAACGTCGAAGCCCATGTGGGAAGGACGATCGTCATAGTGAGATCCGCGCTGATTCCATTGGGGATGAGCCCCCCGACGAACGACTCCATCGTTTCATCGCTGAGTACAGTGGAGAACTGCAGCCCTGAATTCAGGATTTTGCCTAGGTCATCCCCCGAAACCGAGTTCATGAAGCCAGAGTCCCCCAGGTTCCCACCGAGGAGACCAGCGAGAGTGAGAGGGAACGTGTGACTGACTGACCGCATGTAGACTGGGTATGTGTCATCCATGGCAACCGTTCCTTCCATGCAGTAATGCACCCCTCTTGAGCAGCCGAAACCATGTGTGTGGTTCAGGCCGCCAGGGTCCAACGGAGCTTGTGTCACGGCGGAAGTCCAGGTGAACCCGCCCATTGTCACGTCCACGTTGGAGCTAGCAAGTGCCTGACCGATTCCCGAGACTGGAATATTCTTGGACAGGTCGTCCAGTTCCAACAAACCAGTGTGATATGCCATGCGAATCCCATCCGACGTGATAACTGGGATGGTGGCCTTGTCGGACGGCATCAGTGGTTCGACGCCCCAGCCAGTCAAGGTGCTGGTCTGGATTTGGTAAATTCCCACAATGACCTCGATGAACGAGTTGTTCTCGTCGGAAAGGTCCACGGAGACCCTGAGATCAAGGCTCTTGTCCGTGGGGCTTACATCCACGATATCCGTTCCGTCGTTGTCCCTGTATCCCATCGTCATGTCCAAATCGGCTTGGCGAACCCCGCTCGGATTTACTCGGTTGTCCACACTCCATAGCCCTGAGTTGTACGACACCCCACCGTCCGATTCCTGAACCTCAGTGCCGACCCATCCACCCGCGTTAACGACCGTAGCGTAAGGTGGTGGTTGGATTGCGTAGGTCCCCTTGTGACCCGGATTCACCTTCACATCGAATTTGGTTGTGATTTGGGAACCCATCACCAGCAAACCCTCGAGTGCCGTGTCAAGGCCGGAGGCACTAACTCCATTGATGCCGTAGGTGCTGGAAATAGGTAGAGTGATGTTCACGTTTGTCGAGATGCAAATCGGGGGCTCGAAGGCGTTCCCATCACTATCTAGAAGCGGGTCTAGCTCGCAATCAACTCCCGACATCGTACCTGAGTCATCGGGGAGGAATACCCTGTCCGACCAACTGGTGGCTGGGGTCGAAGAACCCCCCCAATTAGACAAGAAGTTCGAGATCGAACCGTCTATCTCCGACAGCAAGGACTCCTGGATGGTCGGAGACCCCGCGTCGTTAGGGTCGGTGTTCTCGTCGAAAGCCGATCTCAGGACGTCAGCCGGCAAACCATCGTTAGCCATTATGTTGTCAGACTGGAGGGCAGTGGTCATTGTAGCCGAGTTGAAAAGCCCCATTCCTGACTTGTCCCACTCCCGGATAGCCCAAGATGCCTGGAACTGTATCTCGGTGGGGCTTGTCATGTTGAAGTGGAACATCCCTTCCACCCAGTCGGTTACGCCGACCGTCCCGTCGGCCGCATTCCTCCTTTCGTCACATATGCCGCCCAGTGTCGACCCCGTGTCTTGACAGATCGTCATCTCATCGAATCCAGCATCGGAAACAACGACGGCCGCGAATGTCTGGACAAGGAAGAGGACGGATAGGATAATTGCCGAACCCCTCCACTCATACTGTGAGTGAGCCTTAGCGTGCCGCTCAGCCATAGCGCAATGACTCTACGAGTCATTGTTAATGGATTCGGTGAGAGGTATCAGAAACAGACACGAACCGACTCAATTCTCAGTCTGCTTGTACCACTCTTCAGTCTCTGACGGAGCATCATCCGCAGGGCCCTCCGATCCAGGGGCAATGGAAACAGGACTGGGTGCTACCTGCCCGCCTTGGATCTGTATCACACGTCCTTCAGCATCTACCTGGTAAGTAGTGGGGGTCTCTTCTTTCATGGTCAGGGCTAGAATCAACCCGAGAAGCAGGATAAGCCCTCCACAGCACAAACAGGAACTCCCGCCCACGCCTGCGAAGATGCCACCAAACAAGTCCCCCAAGACACCATCGTCATTGGTCACCCACACCGGTTGGTTGGACTCGAACACCATTTCTCCTCTGAAGCACGCCAAGCAGCCTCGACCAACCTTGGCGAAACCCTCTCTCCCCTTCTCGGCGCCATCTTCAACATCGCATGTCTTACTGCCATCGGTGCTAGCTTGGAAGTAGAAGCCCCCCCCTAGTCCCTCGTCCCAGTCATTGGTGTCCGGACTCTCAGTGATAGTAATCTCGATATCATCGCAGTGGTCCCAGGATCCGTCCCCGTCGGCATCGATGTAGTCTGCCTTCACCCAGAACGAGAATCCGAAGTCACCCCTACCGTCATCGTCAGCAATTACCAAGGAGGCGCCATCCGAATTTTCTGCGGCCCATTCTGACCCCGCGGCGTCTATTGCCGTACCCGCAATAAAAACCATGACGACCCCCATCAGGAAAACGACTCCGCCGATGGCAAGCGTAACCTTCGCTCCCGTGTGCATAGAACCCCCACGAGGTCCTGATTAACAAATCAACCTATGAAGACCGAGAGGCAGGTCAGACTCGCATCGACCTCCCTAAACTCGGTCATGTCGATCGTCGTTATCGAGAAGCCCGCATCCATCATCAATTGTCTGGACTTCTTGTACCCATCAGCCATGATGATCCGGTCTCCGTATGCGATGGTGTTTGCCGCGTACCCCTCTTCCTCAGGGATCCAAATAACCTCCTCAGCGAAAGACAAGTCCTTCTCCGTGAGATGACCCTCTGCTGCCACCATCGTGCCAGCCCTAGGGCTTGAGCAAACTGTGGTTAGGTGAAGTGTGCTGTCGGGGACGTCGAATATCTGCACGTCCATGCCAACCTTCCTCACGTGCGCAGATAGGAAATCGGCCCCCTCTCGGTTCGTCCTGGTCGACACTCCCACTAGAAATCGGTCGTCGTAGAATACGACGTCCCCACCATCCAGGGTCGCTCCGGCTGGCATCCTGTGAATCTCGAAATCATCTGCGAGGAAATCGGCGATGGAATCCTGCTCACCATTTCTGCTCGGATGCCCCAGATTGGGAATCACCGCACAGTCATCAAGAATCACAGCAGTGTCCTCGGTGAAGCTGCAGTCGGGGAATCCCTCTAGCGCTGGTAGGACGACAACCTCCGAGCCATGCGCTCGGAGAGCCGCGAAATAAGCCTCTTGAGACCCTTTGGCTGCCTCGTAATCAGGTGCTCTCGTCGTGAAGTAGTTGGAAACTGCTTCGGCGTAATCGGGTGATACCTCACGGGTCAGAGCCCGCCCTCTGGCTCGGTCGAATGTTCCCGGCACGAACCCCCCCCGGCATATCCGTTCATAACGATTAGGAGACCGGAAGCGGCTTACCTGAATCCGGAAATCTCTGACCCATCCATTATGGACGGGCCATCTCGGTAGAATATGCAGAGGGAGGGGGACCGGTCGGTGGTAGAACTAGAAGCACTCCTTGAAGCCAGAAACAGACACATTAGCCAAGCCCTTTCCATTGCTCACGGCACGCCACTTCACATAGTGAGGGGTGAGATGCAGTACCTCCATGCATCCGATGGGAAACGATACCTCGATCTGGTGAACAACGTCTCACATGTTGGGCACTGCAACCCTCTCGTCGTAGAGGCCGGGCAGAGACAGATGGCAGTGTTGAACACAAATAGCAGATATGTGTACTCTGGCCTTACGGAGTACCTCTCTAGACTCTCAGCCACGCTCCCCGAAGAGCTTAGCGTTGGCTTCATGGTAAACTCTGGGTCAGAGGCCAACGAGTTGGCCGTGCGTCTCGCAAGGTCCCATACTGGGAACCACGACATGGCCGTGATAGAGGGGGCATACCACGGTCACACTGGGATGCTAATCGATCTTAGCCCCTACAAGTTCAGAGGTCCAGGGGGCAAGGGCGACCCAGAGACATGGGTCCATGTCCTCCCAATACCAGATACCTACCGCAGACACGGTTCGGAATTCAACAAGGAGGCAAGGGATGCCATGTCTCGAGCAGGTCAGTTAGCAGGCCTTTTGATCGAGTCGATGCTATCGTGCGCGGGGCAGATTCTTCTCCCAGATGGATATCTCGAGGGAGTCGCGTCGGCAGTGAGGGGCAAAGGGGGTCTCCTGATAGCCGATGAGGTACAAGTCGGATTCGGGAGGGTCGGCTCGCACATGTGGGCCTTCCAGGAGAGCGGAGTCGTCCCAGACATCGTAGTCATGGGCAAGCCAATCGGTAATGGACATCCGATGGCAGCCGTCTTCACCACGCCAGAGATAGCTTCTTCCTTCGGCGGAATGGAGTTCTTCAGTACGTTCGGAGGCAACCCAGTATCATGTGCAATCGGCATGGCAGTCATGGACGTGATCGAGAGGGACGGACTGATGCGCAGGGCAAGTGAGCTAGGCCTTAGATTCACAGAAGGACTACTTTCCCTCAAGGACTCGCATGAAATAATCGGGGATGTCAGAGGCAGGGGACTATTCCTCGGGTTCGAGATGGTCAGAGACCGCCAGTCTCTCGAACCAGCATCCAAAGAGGCAACGGCAACCGTTGACTCAATGAGGAGGATGGGCGTCCTCATGAGCACCGACGGCCCTCTTCACAATGTCATCAAGATCAAGCCTCCCATGGTGCTTGACGAAGACGATGTCGACGAAACGCTCTCGAAGTTGGATTTAGCGCTATCAGTCAATTGACGCAACAACACTTATGCAAGAGGGCAGCGAGCATTCTCCCATGGTACAAGAAGGACAGCAATTTGCAGCACCCGCATTCAGCCCCCGCCCACAGCAGATGATGGGGTTCATGGATGCCCTAACGACAGTGTTCAGGAACAAGTACGCCAGCTTCTCCGGAAGGGCGTCAAGATCGGAATACTGGTGGGGTTACCTGGGATACTTCGTCGTCGGCACGGTCTTACAGATAGTCGGGTTCATTGGGGCTCTCGCCCTTGCTAACGTCAGTGAAGGCCTTGCAGCAATGATGCTACTGATTCCCTTAGTGGGTGTCGTTGCAATGATCATCCCCATGTTGGGAGTCTCAGTTAGGAGATTGCATGACACTGGAAAGAGCGGCTGGATGTTGCTCATCATGCTCATCCCTTGCATCGGAATAATTCTTTGGATCGTCTGGATGGTCGAGGACGGACAGGCCCACGAAAATGCGTATGGACCAGTCCCCACGAACACGATGGAATAGTCAGAACCCGCAAGAACACCTTTTGCGGCTTTTTGCGCGCAATACCGAGCATTTGACCCAGATTATGATATGGTTTTGCACATACTTGGATTCCAAGGTGAACAGGAAATGGAGCCAGGAAAGAGCGAGAAAATGGAGCAGAACAGGAAGAAAGTCACGATGGGTGTAGTCGCACTCGCAGTGGTGTCACTGCTAGCCGGAGCATCCGTGGCAGCGACCCTGGAGGACTACGCTGCACCAGTGTACGCAGAGGCGGACCCCTTCGAGGGCGCAGTCGACGATGTGACCGGAGAGGACACATGGGAGGCCAAGGAAACCGACGGCAAGCCACTGGGCAAGCACATCAGGAAGGCAATGAAGAGCCGGATGAACGACAGGATGGAGGACAGGACCGAGCACCTCGAGCAGAGGATCGACATCGACTCCAATCTAATCGAAGCCTTCCAGTTCTGCCTCGATAGCGCGGACTGCACAGCAGACGCAGATTCGCTATCCGAGACGATCGAGAAGCTAACCTGGGCCGTTGATGGGATGCAGGCCAAGCTAGACGGGACAGACTCCGTGACCAATGAGGACAAGGCTGACAAGACCGATGACTATCAGATTTGCATAAGGGAAGAGAATGGAGTTGTCCACTATGATTGTGATGATGAGAAATACAAGGACTGGGACGAGAGGAAGGACTGGGACGAGACCGAGAGGATGGAGTTCGCAGAGGAGAAGTCCACCCAGCTCATGTCCGCACAGGAGGCAATCATCTTCTGTATCGATAGCGAGGATTGCTCAGCTGACTCAGAGACAATACGGACTGCTCTAAGGCACATGATCTCTCGAGCAGAGCACCACAGGGACTGCGCATACGAAAAAAGATGCGACAGAGACCATGACATGAGGAATGGATTCCGAGGCAGAATGGGTAACGCATTCTGCAAGATGGTTGACAGGTGCGAGGATCGTGTGGAAATCACCCAAGAGATGTGCGAGTCTAGGATGGGCGTCTGGACAGAGGCCACAGACCGTGGCGAAGGCGTATTCTACTGCGAGTGGAGCGAACTGGATGAGGAGCGAGAAAGAGATGACGACTCATCGGATGAAGACAGGGGTGACGAAGAGGAGTCCCCCGATAACCAAGAGGAGTGCGAGGCTAGCGGCGGAACATGGTACGAGGATAGGCAGTACTGTCATTCCGAGTAATCATCGAAAAAACAGCGGCTCGGTGGACCTAACACACCGAGCCGCCCAACCTTCACATCTACACCAGTAGTGGGCGACACATGGATCAGACGTCTGGGGAGGGCCAGGAACCCGCGATGGACAGAGTGGCTAGGATCACTCTGGCACTAGGCGGGTTCATGCTGATGCTTCTAATCGCGGTTCCGTTCACCTTCGAATCCGGCACATCCGGATACTTCGCTTCCTACGTGATTTACTCGCTCTTCCTCACCAGTGTCGGCGTAATCATCGGTGTATCGCTGATGTGGCTGAACGACCCGCGCAGACAACCGGCCACTGAAAGCAGGGATACCCGGAGCACACCTAGGATGCTTTCGGCAGACCAGCAAAAGGTGGTCGGCATACTATCGTCAAGCAATGGCTCGATGTGGCAGGCCGAACTAGTCAGAGAGACCGGATTCACCGATTCCAAGGCAAGCAGGCTCCTGTCACGGATGGAGGCAGAAGGCCACATTAGGAGGATTAGGGACGGAATGGGCAAGAGGGTGGAACTAACGGAGGAAGGAAACTGATGTCTCAAGGAAAAGAGAGCAATGGAAGAATGGCAATGATTGCCGTCCTAGCAATAGCAATACTAGCAATCTCTCTGCAGATTCTGATGTCAATGGAGACCTCTCTCGAGGAGGGCAGAGGACCTCAAGGAGGAAACCCATTCGCAATACTCTCGCTGATGCTCTTGATAGTGGCACTGATTCTCCTGATGTCGACTCAGATACGAAGCGGGGCCAGCCAATTCACGACGGACAATATGCGAATAGCTGCGCTGATGGCGGCGATGTTCATCACAGGGATGCTGATAGAACCTGAAATCCCTAGGCCCACTAGCCCTCCAGCAGGGTTCTTGGGGGCCATTTTCATCCTGATCCCGGTGCTGCTAATCGCTGCGATGTTGGCACCAATGATTCCGACCAGGTCGGACGAAGAGGAGTAGGATGGACCCCTCGCATAGGGATAAGGGCCTAGAGAAGGCTCTCCAAGGTGCTCTGGACGCAGGGTCCTCGGTTTGGGCGGTCGGCGATATCCATGGATACAAGGAAGAGTTCGAGATTCTCCTAGACAAACTCGAACTAACTGAGGGGGATTTGGTGATCTGTATCGGCGACTTGATCGACAGGGGGCCGGATAGTCAAGGGGTCCTCTCCATTGTCAGCGAGAGCGATCGTATATTCTCGATCAAGGGCAACCATGAGCTTCTGATGTCCATCGCTCTCGGAGATAGTGCACGCGGAGAGGATTTCTGGTGGATTGATAGAGTAGGGGGTCGGGCCACTCTCGATTCCATGGGCAATAGCGAACAGGAGAAGAGGGAGAACGCGAGACTCTGGCTGGAATACACCGACAACCTGCCAACGGAAGTCATCCTGAACAGATTCCGCCTAGCTCACTCCGGATATAGGGCGGACATACCCCTCGATGAGCAAACGGATGAGGATCGCCTCAAGTCCCGGGAGGTATTCCGTGCCTCCATCCCATTGGATCCTCAGAGGCAGATTATCGCAGGACACACCCCCGTGCAGATGCTCTCGAACTTCGATGTAGATCCACCCGAAGGAGGCATTTGGAAGAGTCCGGTCCTGTTGGAAGACAACCGTCCCTCCGCAGTCTTGCTCGATACTGGAATAGTTCTCAGGGATCCGACCCATCGACCTAGGATTTCAGCATACGATCTTCAGACTGGACGGGTTGAAGAGGTTCACAGGATAAATCAGGTACTAACCTGAGGCAGACATTCATCCTCTCGAACGAATCCATTCGAACAGCCTATGCCCAGTGTCAAATCCACCCAACCAGAGGGAGATGCAAACCAAGCCCACCTGCCCAACTCCTCTCAGTGCGTGCCAGTGTCTAGCATACGTCTTACCATCCAGGGGGATGTCGTTTACCCACATATTCAGATTCGCCCAGTACAGAACCAGAAGCATGAGGGTGATTCCAAAGGCAGCCTCCTTCCGGAACCAGGGCAATGCCACCCCCAAGCCCAGCAAGATCTCGAAGACGCCACTGGCATATACCCAGAACCTCGCACTACCGAGGATTTCCGGGACGATGGGCTCAAACCACGCAGGGTCCCGAAAGTGCTGAACGCCTATCCACGCAATCCATAGTCCGTAGGGAACCGCAACCAAGTGCTCCAGCCACTGTTCCATCATATCAGTCCGTATTGTCACGAACCAGTGCAAGGTGCATTGCGACCCCAACCGGCATCAGCATGACTCCGAAGAAAACCGAGACGGCCGAGACCCATCTCTCGGACTCTCTCTCCAAGCATCTCTTCCACATCCATCTAGTTACCACGATGTCACCTGCAACAAAGTGTGCCCAAGCCGCAGATGCTCCGACCCTTGTCCCCAACAGTTCTGCCAAGCCGTCCAGCACATTCCTCGGGTCCAAGGAGTCCTTCGCGAAGTCCACTAGAGATCGTGGTTCAGATGCCATCAACACCCACCAAATCACAATCGGGCCTAGGAAGAACCAGGACCCACTCATTACAGATCTGGTTTTTTCATGCTCGGGATAGACTAGCATCGCTATCCAGAATGGACCAACCCACATCGTGGAAAGGAAGAATGAGATATCGAACAAATCCACCTTGATACCTCATCCATTTCTAGCTTTGATCTTTGGCCGCCTCAGGTCCTCGAACCAAGGGTCGGCTCCGTTCCAATCAGGGTCAATCCCTAGGTCTGCGCAAATCATCTTTGCCGATATCCTGCCGCTCTCCAGAATAGTTGGCAAGCCGCTACCAGGGTGCGTCCCTCCACCCACGAGATACAACTTCTCCAGTTCCTCGAACTTGTTCTGAGGCCTTCGCCACAACATCTGATCGAGTCCATGGGCTAGATTGAACACCGCACCCTTGTAGATGTCACGAGACGCCCAGTCATCGGGTGTCACAATCGTCTGAGAGACTATGTGGTCCTTGAGATCGGTGAATCCAAGATGCTCCATCTGCCTCAGAATCACATCCATGTAGTCATCCTTGATCTCCTCCCAGTCAATCCTACCGTGACTGCTGCTTACTGGGACGAGGACGTAAATCGTTGAGTGCCCCTCTGGCGCCATAGTCGGATCGGTGACACAGGCGTTCTGGACGTAGACAGAGGGGTCGTCCCAAGTCACCTTGTTCTCAGTAACCTCTCTCAGGTTCTTCTGGTAGTCCTTCGCAGCATAGATCTGGTGATGGGGGGTGTCGTACAGCTTGTCAACACCCAGGTAGAGCATGTATGTGGAGCAGGAGTATGA
>Ga0208407_1000086_pt1 | contig 42218 bp, 35 predicted proteins | sample ETNtaG_9_FD_185775 | JGI IMG/M metagenome (GOLD analysis project Ga0208407, IMG submission 185775) | Marine microbial and viral communities from oxygen minimum zone, Eastern Pacific Ocean - ETNP201406SV69 (SPAdes) (version 2) | ecosystem: Environmental > Aquatic > Marine > Oceanic ...
AGATTAGTCTTGCTCAAAAGGCATCAGCACGAGAAAAATCTACACTTGAAAAGAATAAACTTGCAGAAATAAAAGACCTTAGTAAGACAACTGGTTATAAGAGGGCAGGTCAGAAAGGAGGTGCTGCTGGAGGTGGCGGCGGTGGTGTAATGGGAAGCCTACTAGGTGCAGCAGCAGTAGGTGGTAGAGCTGGTAGATTGGGTTTGGGTATTGGTGTTAAGAATCTTGCTAATCAAGTTGGAAGAAGAGGTATTAGGCGAGTAGGTACTAGAGCTGTTAGTGCTATAGGTGGAAGAACAGGTGCGAGGATAGCAAGAAGATTAGGAATGAGATTCGCACAAAAAGCTGGAAAAGGATTTCTGGGTAAGACACTTGCTAAGAAAGTTCCGTTTCTTGGACTTGGATTGGGTGGATTATTTGCTATTCAAAGATTGGCTAAAGGAGATTGGGGCGGTGCTTTATTAGAACTAGGTTCTGGTGTTGCATCAACATTCCCTGGAGTTGGAACTGCTATATCTGCTGGTCTTGATACAGCATTATTGGCTAAGGACATGATGGGTGGTGAGGGTTTTCGTACTGGTGGATCATTCATTACCGATGCTCCTGAATCTGGAGGGTTGTTAGGTGGTATTGGAAATGTACATGGTAGAGAAAAAGTAACTATTCAACCATTAAATAGTGGTTCTGGTAAGAAGAGTGCTATTCAACAGGCAAAATGGACACTTCAAGGTTGGAAAGAATCAGGAACAGATTTTGCTAAACTTCAAGCAAAAGGATTATCGCAGTTTTGGAATGCAGAAGGTGGGTTAAGTAGTCTTGGCAGTTTGTTCTCTGGCATTGGTGATGGTGCTGGAAATATCATTGAAGGTGTGACAAATAGGGTAAAGGATGCTGTATCATCTATTAACCAAAATGTTATACAACCAGTTAGAGAGTTTGTGCAGAATAAAGCAGAAGGAGTTAAAAATTGGGTAGTAGAGGGAACGCAGTCAAATGTAGACAAGGTTAAGAACTTTGTTTCTAATACTCGTGCTGGTGCTACAGATCTCTTTAATAATGCTGCTTCAGCTATTAATAATTCAGGAGCAGCGAAATTTATTAGGCAAAACGTTCTAGGTGAAGAAGGTGATGGTTTTATTGGAAATCCATCTTGGGGGATAAAACTTCCTAGTTGGTTGGGAGGGGGAAATGATCAAAGTAGTGTATCAGATTCTTCAATGTCATTTGCTCAAGCTGCAAATCTTGGTGAACAACTAAATCTTAGTAATTTATCCACTGATGCGGCATTAGGAGCATTTAGTACAAATGCTGGTACTGTTAATAATTTCTATAGTACTAGTTCTTCTGGTGGAGAAAATGTTCCAACATCTAATGAGGCATTCCCTGCTGAAGGGCATGGTAATTCTTTATCTGCATTCTCTGCTCTAACACTAGGTACACTTTAAATGTCTCAACCATCTTCAGCACAAGACTTTGAATTACGAAGTTGTAAGATATTTCCTAATGATGGAAGACCACCTATCAAGGTAGGATTGAGTCTTATTAACTTTTTTATCTATTCTGAGTGTATCACAACACCGTTTATAGCATCAAGGATGGAAATAGTTGATGGAGGTGGGTTGTTGAATGCTGTTCCTATTCAAGGGATGGAAAAGGTCGAGATCATTTGTAAGAGTGTTATTTCAGACGTACCAGAAGTATATGTGGCGTATATATTTACCGTTCAGGGTAGATATGCACAGAATAATGTTCAGACTTATACTATTGGAATGATTTCTAAGGAAGCCTTAGTTAATGAGACTATTCGATTGAATGAACCTTTACAAGGTAAAGGCGATCATATTATGAAGAAATTGTTAGTAGAGAAATTAGAAACTGATAAGGAAGTATTCTCAGAACCCACATTATTTGAAAATAAGATATTACCAGGTAGAAGAAGACCATTTGATATCATAGCATCATTAGCACAGAAAGGAGTTTCGCATAAAGCAACCTATACAGCACCAGTAACATCAGAGGATGATGGAAGTGAAATTACTCAAGAATCTGTAAAGGGTAGTGCTGGATATTATTTCTGGGAAAATAAACGAGGATATAATTTCTTTTCATTAGATGCATTAGCAGATGTTGAAGGGAATGATTTTGCTGCACCAGATTTAAAATCTGAAGTATGGGGACCATATGCAGAACAGATAGCTGGTGATGAGAATGCAGACAACCAGTTTAATATTCAGTATTCTATGTTTGGATCTGATATGAACCTTATGGAGTCTCTTAGAAAAGGTAAGTATGCTTCTACTGTAGCACTATTCAATATTTCTACTGGATTCTATGAAGAGGCAACATATAAGATAGGAGAGTCGTGGGATAATATGGCACATTTGGGTGGACAAGAATCTCATCCAAGTTTACCATCAGGTATGTCAGATTTATCTAAAAATGCATCACGAATAATTTCTGCTGTAATAGATCACGAAACATGGTATAATGGAGGTAATCCAGCATCTCCAGATGATAAGGATGGGGCAACTGATCCAACACCTTATGCTGACTGGGCAAAATACTTTGTTGCTCAGAGTATTACCAGATATGAATTGATGAAGCAGCAGATAGTGACTATAGTCATTAGTGGTAATGCTAAAATATGTGCAGGTGATAAGATTGATATTAGGTTGAAGAGTAAATTGCCAGATGAGGAATCTAAAACACAACCTTACGATCCAGAGAGTAGCGGTGTATACTTAGTATATGAGGTTGCTCATAACTACTCACTTTTACCACCTTCTACAGGTAATGGTAGATTTAATTCTACCTTGACTCTTGTTCGAGATTCTTATGGTATACATGGTGAGATGACATCTCATGATTTCTGAATAAATAAGAAGGAGATTGTTTAAATCTATTATGACCGAAAAAACACACGACTTAAACCATGAAGTTTATATTGATCCAAAGGATCATAAAGAACATATCAATCATGGTATGTTAGAATATACGGAAGAGGATTTAAAGACTGCTCATGCATATTATGATGAGTATCACAAGAATGATGAACCTGAGACTGGTATCAATGATTATCATCTAAGACATCAGGATAAGCAGTTAGATCAATATTGTGATAATCATCCAGATGCACTAGAATGTAGGGTATACGACGAATAAATGGATCAGTTATTCTCACAATTGAAACCCACCTTAAGAGTCGGTAATGACGGCTTTAATTGGTGGATGGGACAAATTGAAGGAACCGCCCGTGATGACATAAACAACAAGGGTGGATATCGTTTCAAAGTAAGGATTATCGGGGATCATCCAAAAGATTCTGAGATTGTCTCTACTGCTGATTTACCATGGGCAAATGTAATGATGCCTGTGAATGTCCCGTTTCTTCCTGGGAATACTGGTGGTGCTCATCCACAGTTACAAGTAGGTTGTTTTGTTGTTGGTTTCTACCTTGATAATGAGAGGCAGAAACCAATAATAATGGGGTCTGTTGGACATACTCCTCGTGCTACAACTGTTGTTAATTTTGAGCGTCCAGATGAAATAGATAGTCTCACAAGAAAGATTCCAGCAGATCGCATGTTTGCTGGAACTGAGGGAGCAGTAGGTTTAGTTGAAAATAAAGAAGGTGGTGTACAATCTGATTATAGTGCTAATTCATGGGGTGCGGGAAATGCAACTGGTGAGAAGACATCTATAAATCCTATTTTAGATACTGTTCCAATACCAAAGAACATGTCTAATACTGCTAGATTGGAATGGTGTCAACAAAGTGCAGATCCTTGTACGGACCTTAAGACTAAGGGTGCTTTGGTTCTCAGTCAATTCTTGGCAGAGATTCAAAATAATGATGGTAAGATAGGAACGTATTATGTTGGTAAGGTAACTGGTAAATTATATGATGGATTATATGTTGCCAAGAAATATACTAACAAATTCATGGCTCTTGTTCGTACTCTTATTGCGAATGTAAAGGGATTTATTAATGGTCAGGTGACTCTTGCTGGTAAAGCATTGATTAATGCAACTCTACGACCTACTAAGAAAGGTAATGCATTATCAAATATAATGAAATGGATCAATAAGATACTTGCCAACGTTGGATGTAAGATGGCAGATATTGGTGAGCGCATTGCAAAGTGGCTTACTAATCTCTTGATGAGTTATATTGATAAGATCTATCGTGCAGTTGCTTGTCAGATTGATGAGTTGATAGGTGGCATCTTAAGTAAAATTATGTCCTTGATGGAGAGTTTATTGCAAGATATTCTCGGTCCTTTACAGGATATATTGGGTGCTATAGCAGTTCCACTTAACATAATTGGTGGTGCTATCAACTATGTTTTAAAATTACTTGGTATTCAATGCTCTGGTTCTGATTTAAACTGTAAGGATTATGATAAGTATTGCACAAATGGAGAGCAATCGGTTATTACAGCTGATGATGAAGAGGAGTTGGATTCTTTAGATGAACTTTTAGCGCAGATTGAAAAGACATTTGATGGTACTACAGCAGATTATAATCAGTACATTTGTGAAGATGCATTTAAAGGGAAACCATTACTATTGAATACTGTTGGATTTACTGGTGGTGTACCAAAGCCAACAGATGAGACGATAATCTATGATATTGATAATATCGAGGTTACTGAAGGTGAAGAAGCAATATTTACTATAACAAGAGAAGGAGTTACTGACATAGCTTCATCTTTAACATTTAAAACTTTAAAGAAAGGTACTGCTACAGCAGATGTAGATTATGTTGTTAGAGATGGTATAGTTGGATTTGCTCCAAATGAAACATCTAAGCAACTTATCATAGAAACTATATTTAATCCAGAGAAAGAAACTGATGAGTATTTCTATGTTAAATTGGATTTGAATAGTCCAGATAAGAGTAGTGGTTACGGAACAAAGTATGTCAAAAATATTGGAAGATGTACTATTAAGGAACAAGATATACAACAACCAGTTAATCCATACATACCACCATCAGATGATCCTCTTGGACCTGTAGATGACGAGTTTCCTGATTCAGTAGTTGATCCAGTACCCGGAGATGGCGAAGATAATGATCCTAATGGTCAGATTGGTATAACAGACGTGTGGAAGGTAACTAGTGATAGGACAACAGTAAAAGAAGGAGAGTTTATTATCTACACAATTACAACAACTAATGTTGCTAATGGAACGGCTGCTTATTATAATTTAAGTGGTAATGGTATAACAGGTGATGATATTCTTGGTGGTCAGTTGACGGGAGAATTTGTTGTTAATAATAACAAAGCCAATATAACAATTGGTATTGAAGAAGATGGTGCTAAGGAAGATGATGAGACTTTAACGCTTACCATTCATAGTAAAGGAGCATCATGTGATGTATTAATTGAAGCACCTACTGATCAAACTGTAGATGACTTTGATCTAGGAGAAGGTGATACACCAGAAACAGATCCTGGTTTAGGTATTGTACCACCAATTGTAGATCCAGCAGAAGTTATTACTGATGAAAATGGGTCTATCATAGATATTCCAATTAAGAATCCTGGAACTCCATGGGAATCACCACCATTTGTGGTTGTTAAAGGAGAAGGAATTGGTGCTAATGCTTTCGGATTACTTGATGGTGATGGATATCTTACAGAGATTCGTGTTATAAGTGGTGGATATGGATATAAGAAGAATCTTGCTTCAGGTAATGGTAAACGTTGTATTATAGACACGTTTACTGTTCTTAGACCTGGCATTGGATATATTGAGAAACCAGAAGTTTATGTTAATGGTGTTAAAGGTATTGCTGAGGCAGTCATTAATGAGGATGGTTTTGTTATTGGTGCTAGAGTATTGGATAGAGCAGTTACTTTTACAGAAACTCCAGAGGTTAGAGTTATTGGTAAATATGGTAACGGTGCTCAATTAATACCATCAATGATTTGTTTAGGTACTCAAGCACTTGCTGATGTTGGTGCTACTAAGATTGGTACTGGTCGTTACGTGGATTGCCCATAATGACATTACCTATTACCCCCAACGAAACTCAAGAACTAAAGGATAATCCCAAGTATAATGTAGTATACAAGGGTCACATGACTCGTTCAGTTATATACGAAACTGAATTACCAGATGGGGAAGGTTTAAGATTAAGTATTGATGGTCCTGGTGATAACTTCATTTGTATGGAGTCTAATAATCGTATGACTGTTAGGACAGGACCAAGAAACCCATTGTTGGGTTCTGGTTCTGGATTTCTTAATGTTCGTGCAGGTGGTGGAGGACATTTATTCTTTGAAGAATCACTTAAGATAGAAGTCAATCAGGGAGCAGATTCAAAAGCTGATGCAATGGAACTTGCTGCCAATGGTAATGTAGTAGTTACAAGCACAGGAAATTCAGTAGTAGTTACTGCAAATAAAATTAGTTTAAATGCTACAGAAACTTTATCATTGATAGGTGGTGATATTTTACTCCAAGCAGGAAAAAATGGTGATGGTCCGTTGAAGATCAATGCAGGATCGATAGAGAGTAAGGTGGAGACTTACTGGGAACAGAAGATGATGAAGTTGGAGAGGTGGGTTAAAGAGATTAATACTAACACAAGAGATCCAAGAGGAACAGTAGCATTTGCTTCTACTGGTCATTTTAGTCTTGAGATTAAAGGTGACCTTAATGAAAGGATTGGTGGTATTAAGACTGCTACTTATGGTGGTAAGATTCTATTCCCATTGCTTACCAATAGACTGATGACATATAAATGTACAACTTCTCGTGGTGGTATGAAAATTGATAGTGCAGGGAAGTATCTTGTTGATGCTAAGCTCAATATAGAACAGAAAGCAACAACCACTGCAAAATATGAATCCACAGGAAAAACAACCATTGAAGGTAAAGGTGGAGTGGATGTTAAGGCAGCTGGAGCTATTAACGTTAAGGCGACTGCTGGTAACATAGATATTGAAGCAACTGCTGGTACGGCGAAACTTAAGGCTGCCACTAGCGTCTTTATTGAAGGTGCTAATATATTCTTAAACTAGTGTGACAGTTCACAAACTGGCACAAGGGGGCTTTACGGTTCTTAGATAATGAAGTATTATAAATACTGAAGTGAAGCATAATCTTCACAAAAATATACAAAGGACTCGAAAGATCGTAACCCTGCGTAGATGTACAAAAGTTCCCCATGTCGGGGGAATTATCATCCGTGGGGTTTTTTCCTTGCGAGATATCTAAAAACAAACATGTCAATCAAATCAACAATCGCTGCTGTAGCAGCATCACCTTTCCTTCTCGCTGGAGCCGCTTTTGCTGGTCCTTACGTGAATGTCGAAAGCAATCTCTCATATCCTGATGGAGATTATTCTGGAGCAACAACTGATCTTCATATAGGTTATGAAGGCGATGCTTCTGAGAAAGTTAGTTTCTATGTTCAAGGCGGTCCTGCTTTCACAGCAGTTGACGGTACAGACGGATCTGAAGGAGAAATCTCTGGTAAGGCTGGTCTTAACATCGCCGCTACTGATACTCTTGGTATCTACGGTGAGCTTTCAGGCATCACTGACGAAGTAAGCAACGAAGACGTTGTTAACTGGGGTGCTAAGGTCGGAGCTAAGTTCGTATTCTGATCTCTAATCAGATAAATTCAAAGAGGGTGCTTGACACCCTCTTTTTTTATGCTATAATATTTTGTATGAGTCCATTTAAAGATCCTGAGTATGCAAAGGAGTACTCCAGAGCATATTATCAGAAGAATAAAGAAAAGAGAAAGAGAACTACAAGAGAGTGGTGTGCAAATAATAAAGATAGAAAGAAAGCATACGACAAAGAATATGCTGAGAAGAACAAGGACAAACGGAGAGAACAAAAACTTGCTTATAGAAAGAAGAATAAAGAAAAAATCAAGCAACAGAATAAAGAGTATTACTCTAGACCAGAAATTATAGAAAAAAAGAAAGCATACGACAAAAAATATCGTGAAGAGAATAAAGAAAGAATCGCTGCTGTGAAGGCAGAGCATTATCAAACTAATAGAGAGAGATTTTTAGAAAAAGGAAGAGTTTTCCGCGAAGAGAATAGAGAAAAACTTAGACAACGTGCCAAGGAACTCTATACTCCAGAACAAGCAGCAAAACGGAAAGCATATAGACAAAGACCTGATGTTAAAGAGAGACAGAGGGGACTGTTTAATGAGTGGAGGAAAAAAAATTATCAAAATAATATACAGTATAAGTTAGCTTACAGACTGAGAGGTAGAATGCGTGATGCTGTCAAAGGCAATTATAAATCTGGTAGTGCTGTTGATGATTTGGGTTGCACGATAGAAGAGTTTAAAGATCATATAGAAAGTCAATTTAAAGAAGGAATGACTTGGGATAATTGGACCCATGATGGATGGCATCTAGATCATAAGAAACAATTATCAAAATTTGATTTAACTGATAGAAAACAATTCAAAGAGGCAGCACACTATTCAAACCTACAACCTTTATGGTGGTGGGAGAATCTTGAAAAAAGAGAATATTAATAGGGTTGACAACCTCTTTTTTTATGCTATAATTTTAAGGTCAAGGCATCGCTACCTATGACTGCTCTGGATTAATCTTTTAGGGTTTCTATACCAGGGGCGAAGAAACCCTAACCATATATACTGTATCTTAAAGAGAACATTATGAAACTTAGAGATGATGCTGTAATCAAAAGATCTTTTGAAACAGTTGACAAGAAGGGTCGTAAGTCTCTCTGGGAATGGGAGGAAGGACCAGAACTACGTGAGTTCATAAGAAAGCAAAGGAATCAACCTGAAGCAACACCCCCTAATAGACCACAGGACAATGAGGTATCCGAATTGGCAAAAACATAGTAAAAAAGAAGCAAAGCGTACCCTGAAGCCACAGGCGTTACGTTCTGCTAAGAAGAGGGTGAAATTTTTAAAGAGGAAACTTATGCGATGAAAATTATACCATTATTTCCTTCTACTCTACATGCATATGATGTAAAGGATTTTGATAAAGAAGAATTGGTAGATTATATCTATGGGGAATATGACAGTGATCCAAAGGGTAGAGTTATATCAAATAGAGGAGGTTGGCAATCTTCATTTGATTACACATATGGTCCCAATCCTATATTGGATGCAGTAGAAAGAACATTGCGTCATGAGTTCTTTTCTATAACTTTAAAGTATGGACAAGAATTTCATATAGAAGATCTCTGGATCAATATAAACAAACCAGGATCATTCAACCACAAGCATGATCATCCTGGATCTGTATTTTCTGGTGTCTTTTGGATTAACGCACCAAAGGATTCTGGTCAGTTAGTTTTTGATAATCCCAATACATTTACTATGTGGGATGAAATGAGTTCTTATTCAGATCAATTTCAAAAGATACTACCTGTGCATCCAGCATATTATATGACACCAACAGAGGGGATGATAATATTATTCCCATCTTCACTGTACCATAAGGTAGACGTAAATCAATCAGAAGAAGATAGGATTTCGGTATCTTTCAACATTGGTCGGTAGTTAAATAGTAGTAGTAGATTGAAGGTCATGACAAGACCATATAGAGTGTCAAGACGGTATGTTTTCCTTGACAAAGAACCAGTTTTGCTGTATTATATTGAGAACATCCCCTTTGCGTTTGATTCTCTTGAGAAGGCAGACAAAGAAGATAAGTGGGTTCTCACTGAGTGTGCCTCTAATCCAGAATATACCTTACAGGATATTCTTAGGTTTGGAGATTATTTAACTCAGGAAGAGTGTCATCCAGTTCTATTCGATTTAGATTTATATAATCCTGACGTTATACCAACATGAGTGAATTTCTTACATTATTGGAAGGACAATTTTCAAATAAGAGACAAGCACAGTCTCATCCGACACGCTATGCTCACATTTGGATTACCTATAAACGTATTGGTGACAATCGTTTTTATGGAGAACAGGCATATAACTATCTAAGGAATAGACCATACCTACAGTACGTCATTGATGTAATTGAGGGTATAGATGAGATTCGTACTCATAATTATGAGATTGATGGTGATCAAGAGCAACGGTTCTTACAAGGAACTAATCTAGAATTACTAACAGACGATCTTCTTACTTATAGAGATGGATGTGATTTGGTCTTTAAGAAGACAGGTGATAAGAGGTATGAAGGTGGTACTGATCCAGAATGCCAATGTTTCATTGAATGGAATGGTAAGAGCACATATCTCAGGAACAGTATTATTCTAAACACCGAAGGGTTAGATGTTATGGATGAAGGTTTAGATCCTGTAACTCATCAGAAGATATGGGGATCTAATTACGGTCATCTTAATTTTAAAAGACAGTGATGGGATGTAGTTCAGTGGTAGAACAATTGACTGTTAATCAATTTGTCGCTGGTTCGAGCCCAGCCATCCCAGTTTGCCATCATAGCACAGTGGTAGTGCAGGGCTTTTGTAAAGCCAAGGTCGGAGGTTCAAATCCCCCTGATGGCATTGGGGTAGTAGTTCAGTTGGTTAGAACGCTTGCCTGTCACGCAAGAGGTCGTGGGTTCGAGTCCCATCTATCCCGTAGATCATGAAAATAATAAAAAATGCCTTAAGTGATACTCTCTTTCAGAAATGTAAGGAGGAGATCAATGAGAAACTGCCAAAGAATGTATGGGCATCTAGTACCATGATTTGGCCACCAGAATTAAGGCAAGGTATATCTGGTAATACAATGGCATCTATGATGTCACCAGAAACAACCGAGTTGATTAAACAGGAGATTAAAGAGTATATACCAGAATGTGAGGTTGTTGCTCAGTATTATATCTGGCAACCTCATTCTGGTATTGCTATGCATAATGATCAATCACGTAAGTTTGGTGCAACCATATACATGAATGAAAAGTGGCATCCTAACTCTGGTGGGTGGTTTATATGGCAAGATAAGAATACAGAGGAATGGAATACTATTCTTCCAGAAAAGAATGTAATGGTGGTTAATACTACTTCAGAGAACCATTTAGTCACTTCAGTAGCACCTGATGGTTTTGCTATTAGAATAACTATACAAATTTGGGGTCTACTATGAAGATTGCAGTTCTTGGTGCTGGATTAGGTGGATGTATTACTGCAATGCATTATGGATTCTATGGTAGTGAAGTGGATGTATACCATGATCCTAATGTTCCTATTCAAAGAGTGGGGCAAGGAACTACACCTGATGTGTTAGGGTTGATATATGCAGCATTGGGAACTGATTGGCATAGTAACAATAATATTAAAGCAACACAAAAGATAGGAATACGTTATAGAGATTGGACAAGGGAAGATATATTTCATCCATTTTCAATGAATATAATGTCTGCTCATTATGTTCCTGATTTATTGAAGGATGTTGTATTAGACAAATATAACTTCATAGAGAAAAATATTAGCGATCCAGAACAAGAGATAGATGCTGATTATATTTTTGATTGTAGAGGTATACCAGATACGTTAGAAGATTATCATAGGTTAACTAATCCAATAAATGCTGTAATATTAGCAACTGGACCTAAAGAACCATCTAGGAATTATACTGATTCTGTTGCTACACCTGATGGGTGGACATTTATTGTTCCTAATCATGATAGTACATCTTATGGTTACCTATACAATAATGCAATAACAAATAAGGAAGAAGCGAGAAAAAATCTCAGCAAAATTTTTGACGTAGAACCTGATGGTGATCTATCATTTCGTAATTATATTGCTAAAAGTATCTTTAGAGGTGAAAGGACTATTCTTAATGGTAATAGACTAGCATTCTTAGAACCATTGGAGGCTACTTCAGGACATTTCTATAAACATGTTGCGGAAACAACTTATATGCATCTTGTTAAAGGTCGTGCTACGAGAGAGGCAGTTGACAATGAAATAATGGATAGAATGCGGAAAATTGAGACATTTGTATTATGGCATTATCAAAACGGATCTAAGTACGACACTCCTTTTTGGGAATATGCAAAAACTCTTTCATTCAAACCTTACGCGGAATTTGATCGTATATTAGACCATGTAAAAGTGTCTACTAGGGATCAACTCATCAGTTCAACAGAGCAGTATGCTATATGGCATCCTTACAGTTTTAAGAACTGGACTGACGCTCTGCGGTATAAATAAGATGAGGATATTTTTATAGCAGGGTCAGAGTAAAATCATGCCATTAACAAGACTGGATAATCTTATCAGTAGTAAAACTGGTAAGTATTTGTATGTTTCACCCGATGATTTCAATGCAACAGATGCTTTATCTAATAGAGGTAATTCACCTGTAACACCATTCAAGAGCATTCAACGTGCTTTTATAGAGATCGCTAGGTATTCATACCTTCCAGGATTCGATAACGATAGGTTCGATCAGTTCACTATCATGTTGATGCCTGGCATCCACTACATTGACAACCGTCCTGGTCTTGCTGATACTAGTGGAGTTGATATATTTGGATTCGATCAAGCAAATGGTGCTTGGACAGACACTTCGATTGTAGATATATCTAATCCTGATAATATATTCCGTAAGTTTAACAACACTGAGGGTGGTGCTATCATCCCTCGTGGTTCTTCTTTGGTAGGTTATGACCTTCGTAGAACTACTGTACGTCCTCTATATGTTCCAGATCCTGCTGTTACTGAAAGAACTATTCCTCGTTCTGCTATATTCAATGTAACAGGTGGTTGCTATTTCTGGCAGTTTACTATTAAAGATGGTCAGACATCTAGTGAATCACCATTATGGAATGCTTCAGAAGGGACTGGTGAAGTTTATTACGACCCTAATGACTTTACTAAGTTAGCAGCACCTAACTATTCTCACCATAAATTAACAGTATTTGAATATGCTGATTCAGAAGAATTAGGTCTGTACTACAGAAAGGTTGCTAAGGCATTCTCTGCATATCAACCAACGATTGATGATCCAGGTGAGTTTGCTCCTAGAGTTCAAGAGAACAGAATTGTTGGACCTCTATCTGACTCCCGTATCATTGAGTCATTAAAGTTTACTGACAGTACTACTGATGCTTCTATCCCTGCATCTACAACAGAAGTTGAAGTAACAACTAAGGTTGATCATGGTTATTTCCAAGGTCAATTCGTTGCTATATCAAGTACAGAAATTGATGATATCCTTGAGGGTATCTTCCCAATTAAAGAGATCGATCAGAATGATGCTCGTAAGTTTATCTACGAAGTACCTTCTGTAACTGCTGCAATTGGTACAAATATTACATCAGGTAAGGTTGTTGATATAAACTCAACTCCTGCACTTGGTCAGAACGCACAGACATTAGCAGAAGTTGATTCTGTTGAGTCTGCTTCACCATACGTCTTTAACTGCTCCATTCGTTCTACATGGGGTATTTGCGGTATCTGGGCAAATGGTTTAAAAGCAACTGGATTTAAGTCAGTTGTTATTGCACAGTATACTGGTGTATCACTACAGCAAGACGACAGAGCATTCATCAGATATGATGAGTATTCAAATACTTGGAACCAAGCATCTCTAACTGATGCGTTTGCTACAATACCATACCACACTAAAGGTGATTCTTACTGGAAAGATGAGTGGAGAAACTTCCACGTTAGAGCATCTGAAGATTCATTCATCCAGTGTGTTAGTATATTCGCTGTTGGTTATGCCGATCACTTCCTAATGGAAAGTGGTGGTGATATGAGTATCACCAACTCTAACAGTAACTTTGGTAATACATCATTACACGCTAAAGGATTTAAAGGATTCGCTTTCAACCAAGATAAGGGTGGATTCATTACTGATATCATTCCACCTAAGCAGGTTACTGATAACTCTGCTAACACTGAGAAGGTTCAGTATTATACAGTTGATATTGCTGGTACTATCCAGAACCCAACAAACTATACTAAGTTGTTCTTAGGTAGTGATGATCTTAATGACCCAGTTAATCGTCCTGCTGCTACTATTACAGGATATAGACTTGGTGCTAAATCTGATGAAAAACTATATGTAAAACTTGAGCCATCTGCTCCTGGAGATGATGGTCTCTTTACTGTAAGTCTAGAACCAACAGGTTTCGTTAAGTATATTGCTAAGGGTAGTATTCTTAATCCTTCTGGACTATCAGTTAATAATGCATTCGCTGACGCTGCTAATTTGATTGAAAGCAATCGTCGCATGATGCAGGAGGAGGTATTCGGTTATATCTTACAGAAATACCCTGCTCTTAGAAACGTTTCTTATGTAAATCCAGGATTAGATCCTGCTGCTAACAGATATGCAGACGCTCGTAATTTAATTCAGGCAAATAGACAGGAGATCATAGATGATGCGTGGGCAAAAACTTTGGAATATGCTCCGAGTCATGCTTCTTCTGAAGCTAAGTGTAAGCGGGATATTGGTTATGTTGTGGATGCTATCTCAGAAGATTTAAGAGATGGTGGTAATGCTAATGTCATTGCTGCAACTAAGACATATTTTAACCCAGATGGAACTCCTCTATCAAATGGATTGTTAGGTGAAGAGGAAGAATCTGTATACGCATTCCAGAGAGCAAAAGATTACTGTAAGCAAGCGATTGCTAATCTATTGACAGTATCTGACGATACTATTACTATGGATCCAGCAAATCCATCAGTATCTTATACTCCAACGAGTGCTACTTATAATTCAGAGACTGGAGATTTAACATTACTCGTTGCTAATCATGGATTCACTGGATCCACTACAACAACAGCAACTAGTGCTGCATACAATGGTGCTAACGGTCTATTAACATTAACTATTCCTAATCATGGATATACTAATGGTGATAAGATTAAGATCGCAGACAACTCTTTAACATTCACTTGTGATATGGATGGAGGTTATAGTAGTCATACTTATCCTCGTTCATCCGACCCTGCTTCTGGTGCTTGGTTGACTGTTACAGGATCAACTACAAATACAGTTAATGTAAATGTAGGTGCAGCTCCTACTGTACACTTCACTCCTTCTGCTGGTACTTACAATGCTACTACAGGTGATCTTGTCTTAACTATAGGTAGTCACACTTTATCAACTGGTACATACGTTAAGATAGCAGATAACTCATTGAACTTTACTTGTTCGATGGATGATGATGCTACAGTTCATAGTTATCCAAGATTAACTGACCCTGTATCTGGTGAATCAATACAGATTACAGGTACTACAGCTAACAGCGTTACACTTAATGTTGGTGCATCACCTCTTGTACAATATACTCCAACCAATGCAACTTATACACCTACAACAGGTATAATGGAGTTGACCATTGGTAACCACAACATACGTGGTGCTAAGAGATATACTCCAACTACTGCTGCATATAATCCTAATACAGGTTTTGTAACACTTACTGTTGCTGGTCACGGATTCCAAGACGGTGAGAAGATTAGAATAGATGACGGTGCATTAACCTTTACTTGTGATCAAGATAGTAATGGTACTAACCACGCTTATCCTCGTGCAACTGACCCTGTAAGTGGTGCATGGTTACAAATCAGTAGTGTTACTACAGATACGTTTGCTGTACAGATATTAGCATCCGTTCCTTCTTCTAACACAACTACACATAGTTTTGTTTCTGCTGCTGCTAACAGTATTACTAAAGCATCTGACAACATCAAGTTGGCAGACGGTGCTATAACATTTACATGTGCTCAAGACGGTAACGGAAGCAATCATTCATATCCTAGAACTACTACATCAACTGCTACAGTAACGGATGCAACTTATGCTCCTGCTACTGGTGTTCTTGAGTTGACAGTTGCAGGTCATGGATTAAACAACGGAGAACAGATTAAGTTAGCAGATGATTCGCTAACATTCACCTGTGCTCAGGATAGCAATGGTTCTAACCATACATATCCACGTTCTAGTGACCCTATTAGTGGTAAGTGGATAAGTGTTTTCAACGTACAAACAAATACTTTCCAAGTTAATGTAGGAGTTTCTTCTAACATTACAACTCACAATTTTGTTTCTGCTGTTAATAATGGTTTAACCAAGAAGACTGACCCATTCTATGACAATTCTATTGTTGTAGAGGAAGTTGGTAGTACAACTACTACTGTAACAGGTGCTGCTTACACTGCTTCTACTGGTGTAATGGTAATTACTGTTAGTGGTCATGGATTAAACAATGGAGATAAGGTTAAGTTTGCTAAGGAATCTCTAACATTTATTTGTGATAAGGATAGTGGACAATCAAACCATTCATATCCAAGAACATCCGACCCTGCTTTTGATGAGTGGTTGACAGTTGCTAATAAGACTACAAATACATTTGAAGTTAATGTAGGTATTTCACCTGCTCATGATCAGTATACACATACATTCGTTTCTGCTACTGCTGATGGTTTAATCAAGCAGTCTGGAACTATTAAGATTAACATTGGTGTATCTCCTAACGTTACAGCACATACATTCGTTAGTGCTGTTGCTGGTTCTGTTAAGACAGGTGGTAGCTACACTCATACATTTGTAAGTGCTAATACTAATGCACTCATAACTGGTGGTAATTATATCCACAACTTTATATCTGCATCTGCTAATGGTATTGAGAAGGCAGGTGATTCTCTGAGTATTAATGCAGACGCATTGACATTCACATGTGAACAAGACAATAACTCTACTCAACACAAATATCCTCGTGCTTCTGATCCTGTATATGGTAAGACATTACCTATCAGTTCCACTACAGCTAATACACTTACAGTAAATGTTGGTGCAAAAACTGCTAAAGGATATGATATTAATAATTCTACCTACAACCCTGTAACTGGTGATCTAGTTCTTACTTTAGGTAGTCACACAATTAATACAGGAACAAGTATTAGGTTAGCGAAGAATGCTTTGACCTTTACTTGTAGTATGGATAACAATGGTACAAACCATACTTATCCAAGAACAGGTGATCCAGCATATAATACTGCACTGAATGTTACCGCAGTTGGATCTACAAATCATACAGCAACTAACGCAACATATGCTCCTACTACTGGTGAATTAGTATTAACTATCTCTAGTCATGGATTCTCTAATGGAGATATGGTTAAGATTGCTGATGGTTCATTAACAATGACCTGTGCTATGGATGGTAATGCTTCAAACCATACCTATCCTAGAGCAACTGACCCTGTAAGTGGTAAGTGGTTAGAAATTTCCGCTGTAACTGCTGACACATTTAAGGTTAATATTGGTGCATCTCCTGATACATCTGCACATACATTTGTATCTGCTGTAAGTAATGGAGTTAAGAGACAAGATGGAACAGTCACGGTTAACGTTGGTCAATCTCCTATTGTTAACTACAATGTTAGTGGAGCTACCTATAATCCCACCTCTGGTGTGTTGGTACTTACAATTGGTACTCACACTTTAACTGCTGGTACAAGTATTAAACTAGGAAATAATTCTCTAACATTTACATGTGCTCAAGATAGTAATGGTACTAACCATACTTATCCTAGAGCAGGAGATCCTGCATACAATACTGCAATCAGTATTGCATCTGTAACTTCAGATAGTATCACACTTAACGTTGGTACTTCTTCTAATACCACAGCACATACATTTGTATCTGCTGCTTCTGGCGCAGTGATTGCTGGTGGTAACTATACTCATACATTCGTTAATACTAGTAACACACACTCAGTAACTGGTGCTGTATATCAGCCTTCTACTGGTGTTATGACACTGACTGTTAATGGTCACGGATTTGTAAATGGAGAGCATATCAAACTTGCAAACAACTCATTAACATTTACATGTGCTCAGGATAGTAATGGTACTAACCACACATATCCACGTCCTACAGATCCTTCTGCTGGTAAGTGGTTGAAGATCTTCAATGTACAAGCAAACACATTTGATGTACAAGTACTGAAGACTATTCCTTCAACCAATACAACTGTTCATACATTTGTATCTGCTACTGCAAACAACCTTGAAAGAGGACTTGTTATAGAAGGTGGTGAGTATCCTCATACATTTGTATCTGCTGAGAATAATGCAATTACAATCTTCAGAGGAGATTCTTCTCTAAATGCTAGCCGTAACAAGGATGCACGTAACCTTATTCTTGCTAATAAGAATAGCATCATTACTGAAGCAATTACTGCTATCAATGCATATGATTCCAACCATTCTTCTACAAACTATGAGACTAAGTGTAGAAGAGACTTAGGTAGGATTATAGATGCTATAGCACAAGACCTTTGGTTCGGTGGTAACGAGTATACAATCTCTTACCTCAAGACATATTTCTCTGGTAATGCACTGTTAAGTAATGGTGTACAAGGAGAAGTTAACCAAGTTATCGTTGGTTTGAATAAGGTTCAAGATCAGATCAACCTTGCTATCAACAACCAACTATCACAGAAAGACACAAGTATTACTACTGACACTACTGGTGAACCACCAATAGTATCTGATGCTAATGCTGACGTATCTGTATTACTTCTTGCTAACTCCAAGTTCATTGCCAAGCAAGCATATGAAGAGATGAAGACAGTTCATACTTCATACACTCCTGCTACTGGTTATACAGAGCAAGATTGTTTGGATGATGTATACGATGTTGTAAGAGACGTTGCATACAACATGAAGTATGGTGGTAACCATAAGGTATATGATATCGGTAACGGTTTCGTAACCAATAACTTCAATGGTGTTACACTTCTTATGCCACAGAGTGAGCGTACAGAAGTTGCTGAAGTTTATAGTAAAGCAAAGGGTGTTATAGAAAAGGTTATTACAAACACAACAGTTACACCTACTAACTGGACTCCTGATGCTACTAACCAACAGGTTAAAGATCTAACCTTAATTGGTCTTTATGATGCTGCTACATGTAACAGCATGATATCAGCAACAGACACCTTGATGGATATTATTATTCAGGGTGTTGGTACTGATGCTGCTGTTGGTAACCTTAATAGTATCACAAGAACAGAACCAACACAACCTACCACATATACTCAAGGTAATTGTGCAGAGGTTCTTTCTACAGTTGATACATTAGTTGGCATCTTCACTGACAGTTTACTTGCTGGTAATCTTAATGACCTAGTTAACGTAAGTAATGGTGAGTGGGATTGTGCTAACGTTAGAAATACAATTGAAACTCTATTCGATATCCTTGTTGATTCCATCCTTGCTGGTAACCTTAACGGTCTACCAACACTTAATACGGGTGACTTTACTATCAACAATGAGCAATCTAAGTGCTTCAGAGACGTTGCTTACATCGTAGATGCTGTTGTCAATGACTTACGTCTTGGTGGTAACATCAACAGTGTACAGGCTGGTGAAGCATACTTCGTTAATGCTCAGTTAGACTTCGTTGATGGTCAAGCATCTGAAACAATTGATGCTTGGAACTATGTCGGTAACATGTGTACCGCTGCAATGAGGAACTTCGACTTCCTAGCATACAACTGTACAACTACTGCTGGTTCTTCAACCGTTGATGTAGGTGATACAAGTGGTATTGTAATTGGTATGAGTGTAGTAGAGTATGATGAAAGCGGTGTATCTCCTTACGAACAAGGTGTTCTTAAGGCAGCAGGTACTACACCACTCTACACAACCATCCCAGAAGGAACATACGTCAAGAAAATTATTAGTAACACCACAATTGAATTGGGTGTTAATGGATCACGTTTAGAAACAGGTAATACAGTTAATGCTATCCTGTCAAGCAGTTCAATCAACCTATACTTCACATATGCTAGTGGAGCATGGGCAGATACAACACCATTAACTAAGGTTATTGGTCCTGTTAATGATGCTGATAGAGATATCACTAGAGACTCAACAACTAACTCAAGTAATGCTGAGTGTGCTGCAACAGCAGCTGCAATCAATACACTGATTGGTAACATCACCACCATTATTAGTAGTGGTCTTGGTTCTGTTACTCGTCAGGAACAGACAGTTAATACATCATTGCTTGCTTCCAGATCAACAGTATTCACAATTGATACTACTGGTGCTGGTTCAACTAATGCTCACGACTTCGAGACTGGAACACCTGTAAGGTTGGTTCCACGTCCTCGCTTTGACTCAGTAACAGGTAAGTATGTTTCAGTAGACAAGCGTGTTGTTAGACTACCTAATGGATTTGAACCTAACGTAACATACTATGTAATTGCTCCGGGCAGAACCACACAACCTATTGATTATAGTGGTACAACATACTTCAATGGTAGTGACCAGACCAAGTTAATGCTTGCAACCTCTAAGGAGAATGCTGCTGCTGGTATCTACATCTATTCATCTGAAACAACTAGTGTTGATCCTGATGTTGAGATTGATATCTATCAGTTCGTACTTGATGATCGTTATGATCTACATTCATACAGAACTAACTTAGCAACTGCTGCATCCTTCTCAGGTAATGGTGGATTCGAGACAGAGATTCCAAACATTGTTGACAAACCTTCTAACTCCACAACAGCACAGCAAGTATTCTTCAGACCTGAAGATGGTTCACAACTACCTCTAGTATCTACAGCGTTTGCAAACAATGCTAACGTTGCTGTAACAGATAATTCTAGCCCAGATTACGGTAGACTTAACCCTAACGTATCATTCTATGTTCGTTACCAAAATGATAAGGTATTCACCATCCACCTAAGCAAGGCAGATGCACTGAATGATGTACGAGTTACATTTGATCCTGGTCAAACTGGTATCAAGTTCACGACCTATGCTAACAAGAGCAGGTCACCAATGGCATTTGACCCAACCTTTACTGATGCTGTTACTACTTCTGGTAAGTGGTACATCAAGTGTAAGGATGAGGTTACTGGATCCCCTGCTGGATATGATGATAACATCTTCTGGAGAATCAATCAACCAGACCTTCAGGCAACTCCTAGATCTACAGACATGTGGTTCGAGCGTCTTAAGGATGATCGTACTGCTGATGACAGAACATATAAGATTCGTTATGTTATTCCAAAGGATATTGAGAATGCAAGAGATCCTATCAATGGATTCGTCATCAAGGGAAGAACTGATGATACTCGTAAGTTAATCCCACAGAAACTTGTACTTAAGCCTGTAACTGGATCAGTATACGGTGCTAGGTTCAAGAACCCAAGACAACAGAATGAGTACATTGGATATACAGCAGCAGACTTCACAAGTAATTCACTCAGTGTAGCAGCTAAGTATGATCCATACAAGAAAGACTTAACTAATGCTGGTATTGATTATCGTGCATTCGTTACAACTGCTAGTGGACTCAAAGCAACAATTCAAAGTGGTCGTTATGTAGAAGATCCATTAGATCCTACTATCAAGTACCTTGAGTTGAATGTATTTGACCATGCAATTGACATTGTAAACTATCCTGGTCTTAAGAACGAGACATTCACTACAGTGAGGATCGATGCTCCTCAAGGTGGAGACTTCGTAACCAATAAGACACAGAGTATTACTACTAACCAGATTCAATGGACAGGTAATTCTTCAGGTATTGCTAACGTACATGCTTATTACAATGTTGGAAGCAATCACTACTTAATCCTGAAAAATATTCGCGGCGGAAAATTAGAGTATAGTGAATTTGTAAGCACAAGGTTTACACAAGGAACTATCTTCGCTGATATGGTAGAGGATCAGGACTTTGGTAAGTCACTGCCACTCAAGACACTTATTGCTAAGGGATATCCTGAGTACTACTACAAGCAAGCAGGTGCTAATGTCTATACTATCACACCAGGTGATCGTATTACTGACGATGCTGGTATTGAATACTACGTTGATACTGTAAATGATGTAGGTATTATTGAAGATACCTTCTACATCTTTAACGTAGAGACACTACAGAAACGTATCTTCGGACAGCAAGAAGGTATCTTCTACTTAACTTGCTTACGTGGTAACATTCAACCATTCCCAACTGGTCCTGGAGTTGTTAATAACTTCAAGGAATTTAGATTCTCACAGCCAGTTAGCAAACTATATCCTCTAAACTACAGAAACGATCCTCTCTGGTTCCAGAAGTCTGGTACAACATCAGAAGAGAAGAACGTATATGCTGGATTAATTGATCCACCACAAGCATATTCTGCTGCTGACAACTATACACACGGTTTAGTTACCGTTAACGACTATAAGGGATCTGTAACAAGAGAACTAGTCGAAGATTGGGTTAAGCAACCAGCATTCATAGAGAATACTTACACAGTTCAGGCACAAGGCGGTAACGCAACTTCTGGTTCTGAAGATCGTAGGATTAAGATTGCTGGTACAAGCACAGTAATGACAGATGATAAGTTCTACGTTGAATTCCGTAGACCATCTATTGCTCGTGCAGGTAACCACACGTTTGAGTATCTTGGATTTGGTCCAGGTAACTACTCAACTGGTCTACCAGTTCGTCAAGAGATTGTTCTTACACCATTAGAAGACTTCTATGCTCAGTCTAAGAAGCAGAACGGTGGTATAGTCTTCTACACGGGTCTAAACTCCAACGGAGACCTTTATATCGGTAATAAGAAGATCAACGCTATCACAGGCGAAGAGACCTTCCTAGACGCTGCTGTATTGAATGATGATGGAGACCCAGATGACGTAGTAGGAGGTTTAGTAACCACATTTGACACTGCTGTAACATTCAACCAGAATATCACAGTTGTTGGTGGTAACGGAAGTCTTGTTAACACATTTGAATCTCCTGTATTAATAAGTGTTCAGGATGCCGATCTAACACAAAATAGAGATGCACTTATCATTCGTTCTAATGTAAGTTCGGTTGATCCAGTTACTTTATTAGAACAGGATGAGTCACTAGACAGACAAAGTTTCACTCCTGCACAGAATGGTGACATTCGCCTTAGCAAGAACAGAGTAGATGCTGCTGTATTTGGATTCAACTCCAGAGGTAATGGTCAGGAATATATGTTCCAGACTCATACTAACTCAGGTGGTGTTCCAACTAACATGACACCTAACCAGACATCACTTGTTGCAAATTCTGGTACTAGAATTAATACTAATCAGTTCATCACTTATGGTGGTGTGATGCCTAAGTCTGGTGATGTTCTACTGAAAGGTGATGAGATTGGAGAATCTGGATCACTTGGTTGGATCTATGCCAACTACTTCAGTGAGATCTCTGTAAATAGCATCTTCACTATCACATTTGACGGTAGTAACGTTGTTAAACTTACATTTGAAGCGAGTAACGTTGCTGTAGAGAACCAAGCACTTGGTATTACAGATTCTTCCAAGATTAGATTTACCAATTACCCAGTATCTCTACTGAACCTTCCACAAGGTTGGCCTGTTTACTCACCTTCTGGAGATGCGTTCTCACCAACTAATAACTACGTTCACTTCCAAGTAACAACTGCTCAAGCACAAGCTACTTTAAACTGGGCAACAGTTGTCGCTGGTAACAACCCTGATCCTAAGATATTTGTTTCTACATCAGAGTTCAAGGAACTTGGTGTTATAGGTGCTGATGCAATCCGTACTTATGTTAGAAATACATTGGTATCGGGTGCTGGTTCTATAGGTGACTACAGACTTGGTGTTAACACAGTAGCAAGAGCATCACACAGTTCTTACGAGACTGGATTTGTAGATACTTACACTAATCCTAAGGCTAACTTGGATGTTGTTGGTAGTGCATTCATCAGTGGTACAACAACCCCAGACTTCTTAACTAATGCTGAGTTTGCTGCTCGTACTAAGAATGGTCGTGCTGACGCATTGTTAGTCGGTGGTGATGCAGACAATCCTCTTAACCAGTCAACACTTAGAGTTAAAACTTCTAATACTGTAGGTACTGGTCAGGTTGGTATCAATGCAACAGACGCAAATCTTTCCTCATACGGTTTATTTGTCAACGGAACTTCTAAGTTCACTGGCAATGCACTATTTGATCTAGATGTTCAAATTGATGGTGGAGATCTTACTACTGCTGCTACAACATTCAATCTTGTTAACGGTACTGCAACCACAGTTAATATTGCTGGTGCTGCAACTGCCTTAACAATCGCTGATACTACAACAGCAGCTCAGACAATAGACATTGGTGATTCTGTAACTGGACAACAGACTATCAAGATTGGTAGTGCTTCTGTTGACAGTAACATCTTCTTCGGTGCTATTGCTGACACTGCAACTAACATTTCTAAGATTGAAATTGGTGGTGCATACGGTAATAACGAATCACTATCCTACGTTAAGTTTGGAAATAGAAAGGTATCCTACGCAGGTGATGCAACATTCGGTGCAGACAAGATACTTGGTGGTGATAGAACACAACCAGAACAGATTGTAACTCTGAATACTGAAGCAGGTATTGTTTCCTTATTCTCTGGTAACACACAGACCATTGACGTAGCAACTAACTCTTCTGAAGTTAACATTGCTGGTCAAGGTGGTACAACAACAGTTAGAAATAACCTTGAAGTAGATGGTACAGCAACCTTTAACGGTAGCGTTAACCTCTGCGGTGGTACTTCTGCCTTCTCCTTCATTGGTGATAGAGCACAGTTAGGATCTACTGCATTCGCTCACGCAAGCGGTATTATATCAGTAGGTACTTACAATAAGAACATTGACATTATCAATGTACTTGAAGTTATCGAAGCAGATCCAAATTATAACCGTCTTGACACTGCTGGTTCAGGAGTCTGGGGCGGTACTACATTCCAGAATGTAATAGCTGCTGCTGGACCTGGCGGTGCTGACCTACCTGCTCTAACTGGTAATCAGTACTACTTACCATTACTCAATAATCCTGGTAGTTACTTTGGTGAAGGTGATTACATAATCCTCGACACAACAGTTGATGCAGGAACAGGAACACACCCAGAGATCGTAAGAGTTGCTTCTGGTGGTTTAAGTGGAGTACAACAAGCTCCTTACTACCTAACAGTTGAGAGACAACCACTTGGTACATTCACAACTGTCAAGACTAATCACCCTGATACAGTAACAAACAGAACTCCAATCTATAAGTGTAACATCGCATTTGATGCTACATGGACAGAGCAGACAATTGATTCTACTGGTACTCAGGAGAATATTTACTTAGCATCTTTCGGTGGAACACTAACAGTCCAAAGAGACTATGTTATTGTTGATCGTGAAGATACAAACACAGACGGAACCTTCAATCAAGGTGAAGTATTCAAACTAGCAACACCTCTTACACAGAACAATAAGAAGTTACAAATTAAGGATGGATGTCCTGGTAACGTATTGTTCGAGGTTGACACCGTAACTGGTGGAGTAATCGTTGGTAACGATGGTGTTGATGGAGAGAATGGTAAGTTAACTGTTAACGGTTCATTCAACTTCATTGGTGGATGTAAGACTGGTTACAAGGCAACTGCTGCTTCTCTTGGTGTATTCACTGGTGATATCGCAGCATCATTCACAACTATCACTAACGTTGTTGATACTGCTGGACTAGAAGTTGACGATTATGTTCAACTAGTAAGCGGTGGTAATGCAGTAACATTAACACAGAATCAGTTCGTAACTGATGGTGGTATCACAAGACAGGTTGATCCTCAGATCGTCAGCATCGTTGGTAGTACAGTAACACTGAACACTGCCTTCTCTGGTGCTGGAACTGCAACTGGTGTATCATTAAAGGCAGCGAAGAACGAGAAGTTTAGTATAACAGATCGTGTTCGTGAGATCTTTACTATCGATGCTTGCAGTGGTGACACTGTAATTGGTAACTCAAGTGGTAGAGTTTACACACAGAGATCTAAGTTTGGAACTAGTGTAGCATCACATAGTGTTGGCGACACTGTATACACAGTACTTAAGGATCCTAAAGTTGATAACGGAATTGCAACAACCTTTGTTGATACTGTAACTCCGCTTACAACAACTGCAACCCAAATCACAGTTGATAACGTTAGCAACTTTGCAATTAACGACTTCATCTTAGTTGGTTACGGTTCAGGTACTCAAGAAGAATTCATGCAGATAACTGGTACTCCAGTTGTAACCTCTGGTACTGCTGGATACTTGCCTGTAAATCGTATTAATAACGTTGCTAACTGGCCTGGTGCTGCTAAGACTCACGCTGACGGTGAAACTGTCTGGAGAGTATTACTTAGAGAGGCAACTGTACTTGAAGAAGATATTGCTGGATCAGGTTCATCACTTGTAGAAATCAAGTTGAAGAACAGTGATGTAGTTCCATTCTTCAAGGATAGAGAGTACTTCCTATTCATCGGTGATGAAATCTTTGAGGTAGGAAACTCAGTAACAACCACTGGTGGAACACCATTGGTCAAGAAGGACTTCCATCATGGTCGTTTGACAGTATACGATGACGTTAAGTTCATCGGATCTTCCTTCGATATCATGGGTACTGATAATAACGTACCTATCTTAACTGTACAGAACAACGATGAGCACCACTTTGAAGCTGGTAAGTTAGTTGTTAACGCTGCTACAGATATAAGTGGATTCCTAAGAATATTCCCAAGTAAGTGTGTTGAGGATCCTGATGCAATTCAGTTTACTAATACATCATTTGACCCAACATTCCGTGTTGAACCTGAATATGGTGATACATTCGTTGGTCGTTTCTTAGATATCAATGGTATTGCTGCTACAACTGCATCTAATACCCAGAAGATATTCACAGTTAGAAATCTTGGTGACGGTGGTACTAAGAACTATCAGATTAATCAAGACTGTTCTATCGATGGATTTGGTTACACTGGTTGGAAGAACAAGAATGGTGGTCATAAGTCCACCTTCGTTAACGCAACAGGCAGTGTTACTAGCAATATAAATTATATTGTAGCAGTAGCACCAGCAACAGGTGCGATGGTATTAACTCTACCATCTCTTGCTGAGACTGGAGACATCATTAGATTTACTGAAGTTGGTGGTCAATTGACTTATAACAACTCTCTCGTAATTCGTGCTCCAATCGTAGGTGGTGAACCAGTTGCAATTCAAGGTGATACTGAAGGTACTAAGTTGGGTGGTCTATCTACTCCATACGGATCTGGTGAACTAGTTGTACAGAACAGAAACGCATCCTTCGGTCTAATATTCGTTGGTCAATCAGATGGAGATAACTTCATCCCTGCTGCATATCAAGGTTGGTGGTTAACTGAACTATAATGGCATTCTACAACAGAGTCAAAACAATGAAGACCTCACCCATTGGCACTATAATGCCATGGGGAGGTAACTCAACGCTTAGAGGATCAAATCCCCCTAACGTGCCACATGGTTGGATACTATGTGATGGAGCTACTCATTCTGCTAGTGAATATCCTTTACTAGCATCTATGATTGGTAACACATATGGTCCCACTGCTACATCAATTAAGGGTAACTACCCTGATTATGAAGCGGCAGATCAATTTCGTGTTCCTAACTTAAATGGTAGAGCACTGGTTGATATCGAGAGAACCATGTTGGGTGAGACAAAGTATCAGTACAATCAACCGAATGCTGATTCTGTTGTTGGTCCTTTGATTGAAGGTGATGGTACTGCGGTAACACCCCCTGCTATCTACAGTGCTGACACTGACATAACATTCCAACTTGATGGTATTAATAATATGGCAGGTAGGATTCAAGAGTTTACTCTGAATGATCCTACATGGTCTAAGACATACTATGTTCTCGGTAGAAAACTAGGTATAGACCACACACCTGCTCATAGGCATCCCGGATCATATACTACTGCTCAACCTTCTGGTAAGTATGTACAAACATTCGAGACTACATTCTATGCTACTAGTGGATCACCTGATTATGAATCTGCTAACCTAACTGGTGCAGGTGGTAATGATGGTCCTGATAGTTGGCAGAATGGATTCGGATCTATCACATACTATGATGACAATACTCTTGTTGTAACCAGTGAAGGAAAGACATTCGACCCTGCGACTAAAGGAACTATTCCTGAAATCGGTAAGGTTAGAACTATACCACAAGGTAGTGGTAATACTCCTGCCTTTGGTGACACTTATAATTATGGCCACCAAATGATTGCACATACTGGTGTCTTCCCACCACCATATACATCAGGTATTATGGGTAAGAAGAACTATATTGGTGGAGATCAAAGTGTAACTTATCCAACAAACTTGAGTCATTCTGGTGAAGTATTCACAGAATCAAGTCTTGCTCCGCATAATCATTTTACATTTGATATTTCTATGACTGCTCCAGGCTTGAGAGCACCTTCAAATATCGCTATTAATAATGTACAATCATATACTGTTAATGTTTCTGACATCGATAGTGCATTAAATATTGTATTAGATAACAATACACCTTCCCAGACAGTAATAATGTTAATACGGGCATTCTAATGGCAGCATTCCTATCACAAGAGAGAAATAAACTAGGTACTACAACAGGATCCCTGATAGCATTTCCTAGAGAATTAGATGTTAATGATCCTACAGTAGGACTCAGTGCATCGTTACTACCTGCTGGTTATTTGAGATGTGATGGTAGTGTATACAATGAAACACAATACCCTGCTCTTGCTGAGATTTTAGGACTGGGTGATCTATGTGTATTCAAACAGACTGGTGTTACTTTAACTACTTCACAGTTTCAAGTACCAGATTTAAGATCAAAGTTTATTAAAGCATCAAGTGGTTCGGATCAGGGTGTAATGAATGACCTGACAGTAACCAATGCTGCTAACCAGACAATAGATAAGTCTGGTGTTGGTATTGAGGTGTCAAGTAATGTTGGAAGTACTGCTACTATTACTTTAAGTGGACAGTTTAGAATCCCACCAGTTACTGCTGCACTAAGAGGTAATGTTTCATTTACTAGACCAAGATACGTAGATTCAGAGATTGTTCCTGTAAATGGATTCCAACCACACTGTCACTATACTACAACCAGAAGGTGTAGGATCAAGAGACGTGCTGGTAGTGATATGTTTGAATTAAACTATTACAGGAATGCTTCTACGATTGGTGTACATGAATGGTACTATCATACAATGGTTGATGGTCCTGGTGGTAACCAGGAAGCACAACCTGCTTGTAGATTATATGCAGAATCAGTGAACTTCACACCAGGCAACTATATTCCTAGTGGTTTCGGTGTTAGTTACCAATACTATGGTGTATGTAAGAATGCTTGTGCTGGATTTAATATCTATTGTTTAGTACCAAGTTCACAATCTACTACACAATCTGGTGATAATATTGCTGGTCAAAGTCCTAGTATTATACCTCTATTCATAGATACTACACCTAATACATGCTTCCAGACATTACCTTGGCCAATTGGTCAACAGTCTATGTCATGTGCGAGTAGTTCTTTAAGTATCTCATCAAACTATATTGCTGGTGCAACTGGTGTTGGTACTGATGATATACCTCAGACAGGTACTAATGGTTATTCACATACTGCTGACTTATCTAATGTCATGCCGTTTGATACTGCTGTTGATACTGGTATAGCAAATACTGTGTATCCACAGATATCTAACGTGGTAGTAACAACTAATGCTTTGAATTATGAATCTGATCCAACAGATCATACTCATACCATCAATTATGAGACAGGTACTACCAATTATAACTTAAATACTACTGAGTTCTTTGTTAGTACTGATGGAATGACTTCCACAATTAATATTACTCCTGATCAAACAAAGAAGATGGACAATTTAATTGCTCCTTTTATTATGGTCGATTATCTAATTAAAGTCTAATGAGAAATATTCGCTCTAACTACTTAGCAGATAAGGTGACTTACACGTCATCAACTATGCCTATTGGTGCAATCTTACCTGTTTTTAAGGCAGATGACGATAAGGTATCAGATGATGGTGTAGTTACTGCGATAGCACAGTATGCTGCTGGAACTGGTACAGGGTATCAATCAGATTTAATGAGTCCAGCAGGTTATCCAATAGAACCAATAGAAATGGTTATTGGACAGGGTGGTCTGTCAGTAAGTAATGATACATTTTCATTTACTGGTATAGGAAATCTTTTAAGTGATGGTGATAAGATAATAATTAAATCCACATCACAATCACCAAACAAAGCAAAACTCGGTGGTTCTATTCAATCATTTACTGTAACTGCTGGTGGTACAGGGTATACAAGTTCACCAACAGTAGTTGTTGGAGATAATGGTAGTGGTCCTGTAACAACAGGATCTTTTCAGGTTGTAGTTAATGCTGGTGTAGTTACTGGTATTAATGTAGTAGATGGTGGTATTGGATATCAATTCCCAACAGTTACTCTTGTTGGAGGTGGTGGTAATGGTGCAACTGCAACTGTTGCTATGTCACCCGGAGGTACAGGTGGTGTTGCTGTCGATGCAGGATTAACAGCAGTTATTGATATTGTTACTACAAATACATTTAGATTGGCAAGAAACACAGGTGATATTGCTGCTGGTTACTTTTATAACATCACAGATCTAGGATCTGCTGGTAATATAGTATTCATAACGTCAGAAGGATTTGGATTAAGAGTTGGTATTGCTGCTACTGCTGGTGGAGCAATTGATTATGCTACTATAAAACAAGAAGGTTATGGATATGCATCAGGAGATGTATTAAAGGTTCTTCAAGCAGGTTCTGATGGTCTTGGTAAGATAAGAATACAGACAGTATCATCAAATTCTGCTAGTGACCCTGATAATCAGTATCCTGGTTTCTTATATTGTGATGGAGCGACAGTTAATGCTCAAGATTATCCATTATTATATGAAGTCTTGAAGGATAACTATGGTGGTACAGGTGGAAGTTTCAATAAATCAGACTTTGGATCGGCAAGTGCTATAACATTTGACCTTCCAGACTATAAAACAAGGAAATTGGTAGGTGCAGGTGGAGGTGTGCAAGGTGGTGGATCTCCTGTATCTGGTAGTGTAATATCTTCTGTTGGTAATACTGGTGGTAAATGGTATTTTAGTAAGAGTGAACAACAACAGTTAATGGATATTGGTAGTGTTGTTGTTGGTGGTTACGATAATGTTGTAGAATTTGTTGGTGCTACTCTTAGTGGTGAAGTTACCATGAAGGTTGGACCATTACAAGAGAAGATGATTTCTGCTGTTCCTGAACATGAACATGCAGTGTTGACATCAGAAGCACCAGAAGCAGGTGCATTTGAAGGTGCTGGATATGTATTAGATGACCATTCAGTTGGATATAAGAATGGTACTGGATCTGTAAACTATTTCATACCTTCAGGTGGTGTTCCATTATTCCATTCACATGGAATTACAGACTATATTATTACTGACCCCAATGCATCAACGTATGGAAACGTTTCTGGTATTGGTACTAAAGTTGAGATGAGCATAACACAGGCAGCATTCAATACAGTTGATGATACTGTTACTATTACTGCTCATGGTATGGCAACAGGACATAAGTTGAGAGTAAAGACTAATCCTGCAACAAATCCTGCTGTAATGACATATGCACCAGGTAATCCACCAGCAGGTTCTACTATTAACGTAAACTTTGCAGTTAACACTGAGTGGTGGGTCATTAAGATTGATAATGATACTATTAAATTATGTACATCTAAGTATAACGCATTAAGAGGTTATTTTGTAGACATCACGACCACTGGTGATTCTGCCACAATGGTGCTGGAAGTAGGATATAATGCTGCTGGTAATTTTCCAGGTGAACCAGTTACTACAATTACTACACCTGCCCCAACAACATATGATATTGATGACAACTATGTCATTGGTGGTAAACCAATAACATTACCAGGCGATTCATTCTCTAATGTAGAATGGTTTGACGAACAAATTACAGGTGGTACATATTCTATTCCTGCATCAACCAATGATCAGACACCAGTTGAAGCTATTGCTGGTTACTGTGCTGGTGGTGGTGGAGTTGGTGCAAGTACTGACATAGTTGGTGCTGCTGGTCTTGATAGTTATTATGAGGTTGCATTTAGTGGATACACTTACAAAATGGTTGCCACAGGTGGTGGCGGTGGTGTAAGAGGTGATCAAGGTGGAGCAGGTGGTTCTGGAGGTACTGGTAAAGTAGAAGTTATTCAAAGTGGATCAGTAGTACAGACAGTAACACTTACTGCTGGTATGGTTGGTACTAGTACAGTATTAACTGGTGGTGCTTCGTTCAGATTGGAATCATTCTATGCTGGTAATGATGGTGGTGCTGGTGGTTCTGGTACTGGTGGTACTGGAGCAGCATCAGCGTTGATCGGTGGTTCTGGTGGTAATGGATCGAGAACTTTGTATACTGGTAGTAATAATGTAGTAACTGAATGGACATCAGGTACTAATGGTGGTTCTGTTACGTATCAAATTCCTAATAATTATCCTGTTAGTCAAGTCCAAGCTGAACTAAAAGGTGGTGGAGGTGGATCAGGTGGTACTGGAGACGGTGGTGCTAACTGGTATGCTGGTGATGGTGGACATGGTAAGCATGTTGTTGCAAACATAAACACATTTGCTGGTCAAACTTTAACAATATATGTTGGTAACGGTGGATCCGCAGGAAGTGGAAGAAATCCTGGTGCTAAAGGTGCTGGATTCTCTGAAGGTGGTAACGGTGGTAGCGGTACTGGCGGTGGTGGAGGAGGTGGAGGAGGAGGATCCTCTTGTATCTCTATCCCTTCTGGTCCTCTAATCGGTGCTGGTGGAGGAGGAGGCGGTGGTGCTGCTGGTGATAGTACTCAGTTATCCTCAATGAATGGACAACCAAGTGCTTCTCAAGATGCTTTCCAATCTGTTTCTGGTTGTTTCGCTGGATCTGGTAACAATGGAGGTAACTCCGTTTGTACTGGTGGAGGCGGTGGAGGCGGCGGCGGTGGAGTCGGTGCTGGTGCTGGAATCGGTGGTGGTGGCGGTGGAGGTAATGGATCCAACGCAGTTAAACCAGGATTTGGTGGTACTAGAGGACAATCTTCATTGGTCAGTGGTCAGAGTATAGTATCTCAAGGTGATGCTACTAATGGTGGTGATGTAAATATTGGACAACAAATTGATGGTAGTGACGGTTATGTTAAACTAACAGTTGAAGAGAACACCACATACTACGGTAATGCTGGAGGTGGTGGTGGATCAGGTTGCTATTTCACATGGAAACTTGAAGATCTATCTAGTGTCAGTGTCAACGGTGGAACAATGATCGTTGGTAATGGTAATGAAGATGGTCGAGCACGAGTTGGATATGCTGTCGTTACATCAGACTCACCAAATACAGGTACAAGTAGTACAGTAGGATTATTTGATGCTGCTAGTGACTCAGTTGATTATGTTAACAGTGGTAATGGTAGTGGTGCTAATGGTGGATTCATTTCTCCTGACACACAAAAATACTTAAGATTCTTTGGTGATGAAGCAAATCGTTGGGCTAGAACTATAGCATATAATGCTAGTCAATCTAACCCTGCTGGTACAGTTACTGAAAAGGTACGCTTTGAAGTAGTACGTGGTAATGGTAGTAATGGTGGTGAAACACCAAATGAACCATTAGAACTATTCGGTAGTAATGATGGTGGTGGTAGCTATACTAAGTTTGGAACTATCTCAACTAGTGGTGGTGCTACTACATGGGAGGATGTGGATGTAGTTATTCCTACTACTTACAGGGTTTCTAATCTATTGATGGAAGTAAGACAAGTTAGAGCAAGTACTGGTAATGCAGATGAAGATAACTATGGTATTGGTAAGGTGACTATGATTCATGCAGAAGGTGAGGTTACAACTTACGTGACACAAGCAGGTAGAATTGATTTGGGTGTAGAATATATCCAAGAGGTCATTCCACCACAGGGAGATCCAATAAACTCTGCTGGTATTACTGTAAATGATGGTAAATTTACCCTATCATCTGCTGTTAAGCTAAATGTTATACCAAGTTTGCAACCAGATATTGACATTCCACTCGTAACACGCTATCATCTAGTGAAGTATATGATACGAGCATATTAAATGGAGTTAGGCAGTGAGTCGGGATATATTATAGATCCTACCCAAGCACAAGGTGAGTATGAAGATTTCATTGGTGTGTATCGTAAGTTTGTCAATACGAAGTTATGTGTAGATGCTATAGCAGAGTTTAATAAGTATACTGAAGCTAATGGTGCTCTACAGGCAGGACATGAGCAATTTCCGCAGGGTAAGTTAGGTAGGGATGACTGTTCAATCATATTAGATGACATAAAGATAGGTATATCAAAGCATTTTTATCAGTATCTTAACTCAGCATTCGAGAATTATAGAATAAAATACGATCACATATCTAAGATAAAACTAGGTACTATTGGTCTTAAGATGCAGAAGACATCACCTGGTGGTGGTTACCATACATGGCATTACGAAAACTCTAGTTTTAGAGCAGCAAATCGTGAGTTGACATGGATGATATACTTGAATGATATGCCAGATGGTGAAGCAGAGACTGAATTTCTCTTTCAAAAACGTAGAATTAAACCAGAGATAGGCACAATAGTTATCTGGCCTGCTGGTATGACACATGTGCATCGTGGCAACACTGTATTTTCGCGAGATAAATATATATTGACAGGATGGTATCTTAAACTCCCTTAAAACAATGGCAGAATTTCGTGTAGTACTACAATGCAATGCGCTTCAACGTATGATAACTGTGGATGGAAAGACACAGACTATCAGTGAAGCATATTGGAATGCAAATATACAGAACAAGTTGTATCCGTTCTGGACAACTGATAATGATAGATTGATTCATTTCAATTACTTTGATAATGGATCATATGGGTGTGAAAGAAAGAAATATGTGTATGATCGTGTCACTACTAATAAGAAGTGGACAACATATGAATGGAAAGAACCATCTGAAGCACAAGCACTAGATATTGCTAATGAATTAAAGGCAAAGTATTTTGAGTATCAGGATGTAGAGCAGGAAGAGATACAAGAAGAACTGTATCAACAGTATGGTAAGTGGAATAAGGTATCATGGGAAGGTATCAAAATGATACGTAACTTCCTATTAGATGATTCTGATTGGACACAGATGCCTGATACTGCTTTGGATACTGCTACAAAAGCAATGTGGACTGCGTATCGTACTAAACTAAGAGCAATTCCTCAAGATTATAATGGTCAGGAGGCAGATGATGTTAAGTTCCCAATCAATCCTACATTCTACACCACACGCTTCAAGGATATTGAAGTAACTGCTGAAGAAGATGGAGTAATGGTAACTAAGAAACCTAATGAAGCTAAGGCATACTTAGACACTGCTGATCAGTTTGGTAAGTTCCCTGACAATTCATTGAATACATGGTCAAGGAGAATTACAACACAGATTGCTAATGCATATAAGATTAAGAATCCTGATGATGTATTCCCTCAATCAGATATTAGTCAGAAGTTTGCAAACACACAAGAAGAGTTAGATGCTCTACTGAAGGCGTTCCAAGATAACAACGTGTAATTATGAATGAACCATCTATATACATAGTCACTCTGGTAACAGGTGATGAGGTGATAACTAATGTACAAAAGCATATAGAACCCGTTAATGGCGTGGATACAGAAGTTTGTTACAAATTAATGTATCCTTTTTCTATATCTGATGCAGGTGAAGGGAAGATTGAACTGACACCATGGAAGAAGTATTCTCCAGAGGCACAGTTTCTTATTGGTTATGATCACATACTAAATATGTGTGTACCTTGGCCAACAGTGACTAAAGAGTACGAGAAAGCAGTCTCTAACTTTAACAAAATATTATTGGATATGTCTAAAAATGATGAACTTGTATGATTTCTTTGATAGAGATAAACTATTACAGATAAACAGTGTATTTGATCAGGGTACATGGGTAGATGGTGAGGTCAGTGGACCTAAAGATAAAAGTATTAAACGTAACTATCAACAGTCAGATAAAGAAATTAATATGATGGTGAACCATGAGATTCATCGTATATTAAAACAAGAGAATAGTTTCACACATCATTACCTGATAGTTAAAGCAACACCAATACTGATGTTGAAGTATGATGAGAATTGTCATTACAATGATCATGTAGATTTCATACACATGTATGGTTCACGTACAGATTTCACATGTGTAATGAATTTGAATGATGATTATGAGGGTGGTGAGCATTATATTAAAGAGAATGGTGAGAAGAAAGAGTGGAAGAATGAACCAGGTAAGTTAATGGTCTATCCAACTGGACAAGTACATGGTGTTAATCCTATTACTAAGGGAACACGTAGATGTATTACGTTTTGGTTAGAGAGTGCTATTCAAGACACTGCGATGAGAGAACCTATCGTTAGATTTAATAAATTATATGATAAGATCTGGAGTCAGTTAGACAATGAAGACGTGCTAGAGTTGGACTGGTTCCGCATGGCACTCATGAGACACCACAGCACATTTAGAGATTAATCATGGCAACATTAGAACAGATATTATCATTTGATACCATACTTGATAGAGGTGAGATGCTGGAGATTGATAAGATCGCCAGTCGTCCAAGATGGCAGTATGGTGCTAGTAGTGACACCAATTTTCCACATAAGAAATTTTGGAAAATGGATGTAAAGGGTCTTGCGTTGTTTGATACATATATACCTGAGAAGATGAAACTCTTGTTACCATTTGAGTTTGAGATTGTTGACTATTATCTCAATGGACACACTCGTGGATTAGATGGTTCTATACATAGAGATGACAGTGATTTTACCTTTCTTTTATACTGTAATCCTAATTGGGATATGATATGGGGTGGTAAGACCATGTTTGTACAAGATGACGGAAGATTTGATGCAGTATTCCCCAAACCAGGCTCTGCCATTTGCTTCCCATCAGAAATATTACACTGGGCAGAGGACACATCTAGGGAATATTACGGACTTAGAGTTACTGCTGCGTATAAATTAAAGAAGTTGGAGACCATAGATGAACATAAAGACTCTTGACTCCGCTGCTACATGGGATGATATTGAAGATTATGCTGCTGGAGTATCAGGAGCTGTAGTATATTTTGAGAATCCAAGACTAGAAGCAGCAGATGCGTCAACCAAGACCGCAGTTATCACATACTATCGTGATGATGAGTCTGTACCTGCGGATTTGATAACAGCACTAGAGAGTAAGTACTACGGATACTTAGAATTTCGTGATCCAGATCTAGCATTTGAATTTGTTTTAGATTACTTCCCAAGAAGGGATGAGTTAACAGATGGTGTTGCTGGCGACCCATATTGGTATCAATGTTTTGTCGTAAGACAGGATGGTGTGATAGAATATGATAACGCAGCGTTACGTAAAGGATCAAATTAAGCAAATATTAAGGTCATAAATACGTTTATGAGTGTTATAATATACCAAGACCATATAGAACTGCTTGAGGCAGAGAATGAAGAACTCCGTGAAGAGCTCTCGTTCCTTAAGCTGCAACTTGAACATAAAACTTTAGGATTACCAAATTATGAATACATGGATAGATCGATTGAAGAAACTTGATGGTGAAGATTATATCTATATCTCACTAATATATCTCGAAGCGTTCATAGTAAACATACTACAGAATGCTGACGTAAAAGTGCCAGAACGAGTGGCTGTAAAAAAAGTGTCACAAGGGGTTGACGAACCAACACCAGAGACTGTATAATTAGAAGACGAGGGGCATTTGTTCCTCGTTTCTTCATGTCCTAGTGCCAATGCCATCGAAAGATCAAAGAACGACTGATGACAATGAGACTGCTTCAGAGAAGTGGGATCGTGCCAAGTCGTTATTTCTAGAATCATTATACAAACCTGATCATGAGTTACGTGGTTGTGCTCATAATCAAAGGTGCTTCTATGAATTGATGGATGTTAAGGAACATGTCATTTCTATAGTAAGAGCAATGGATAATCCTCATCATGATGAGGACACCGATAGATATAATAACATACCTGCGAGGTACTGATGCGAGAAAGATTACTCGAATTACTGAAGACCAATGCTTATAAGCATGGGGATTATACCCTATCGTCTGGTAGGAAGAGTGAACACTACGTTAATTGTAAACCTGTCACATTAAATGGTGAGGGATTGCATTTAGTATCTAATTGTCTGTTGCAGTTTGTCCATCCATTAACAAAAGCAGTTGCTGGTCTTACATTGGGTGCTGATCCACTAGTAGCAGGTGTTTCAGTTGCATCATACCAGTACATATCTTGTCCTGATTTAGATGCACTTATAGTTAGAAAAGAACAGAAAGGATATGGTGCTAATGCATGGATAGAAGGACCACTACCACCAAAAGGTAGTATTATTACAGTGTTGGAAGACGTTGTAACAACTGGTAAATCTGCAATCCAAGCAGTGTTAAGATTACGTGATGCTGGTTACATTGTTAATCATGTCGTTACTATTGTAGACCGTCAAGATGAACATGAAGCATCTGATGCTATGGCATCTGCTGGTCTAGAACTTATAAGTTTATTTTCATTAGAAGAATTAATCTCATGACTGAAGAAGAATACAAAGCAACCGTAAAGAATTTTCTGATAGCACAGAATAATAATGATCATAACTTTTCATTATTACAGGCACAGATAGAACAGTTAAGGGGTGAGATCAAAGACTTAAAGGATCTCAAGGAGATGTTTAGATTACCTAGTGTAAAGAATCAGAATCGTGAACCGTTTGAATACATTGATGCTGATGAAGTAGAGGACGACGAGTGAAGTGGGTAATACTCACAGTCTATTCAATATTTTCTTTCTCAGTGCTATATGTGTCACTGAATAAACCTCAACCAAACTCTATCCATTGTGATTCGATATGTCTTGCTATGAACCCGAAGTTGATGATTACGTTGTCTGGGATAAAGGCGACAACAGTGGTACAGATGAAGGGTGGGTATATTTTAAAGGACCAGTAATAGAAAAGAAGAAAGGATTCAATGACAATCCACGATATATTACTATCGAGACCCATGTCAAACCTAAACCATATTGTAAGTATGCTAGGGATGACAGGCATAAGTTCGTACACACATTGTTATTGTGTTACGAGCAAGATTGGAAAGACCTTAAGTTCATAAAGCATCGTAGACCACCAGAGTACATTCAGTTGGAACTCTGGGACAGTTGATGAACCGCACACCAATGGTGACACGGTTCGTTTTTTAGTGTATAATACTATTAGTTTCCCAATATGGGTATGTTAAAATCAAATCCAATGAAAGAGAAGTTCTTCGCTGAAGGACATACTCTACCCACATGCGTAAATGATGGGTGTAATAATAATGTGCAGGTAAGAGAGTGGAAGTATTGGTCATTCAAATCAGAATGCTCCACATGTGCTACTGCACGTAAGAAAGGTAAGACTGTGGCAGGTGTCACACAACATAAGAAAGACTATTGTGAAAATCATGATGGTCATCTTGGTTGGGGATGTCCTGTACCTAAACAGCAATGGAAAGGATTTGAAAACAGTCTTGATCTTGACCATTTAGATGGTGATCATCACAATAATAATCCTGAGAACGTCAAGACATACTGTAAATTATGTCATGGACGTAAGTCACTAGAAAATGGTGACTGTAATAGTAACAAATCATCCTCACGTAAAATGGTATGAATGATCTATACGATACCATTCTTGTTGGTGACGCACAAGATGTTCTTGATATAGTTGATGGTGGCATGGTACATTTAACATGTACTTCGCCACCATATTATAATGCAAGGGCATACTCAACGTGGCCAACGTATGAAGAATACCTTGAGTTTCTACACAATGTATTTGCATCAGTCTATCGTGTAACTGCTGAAGGCAGGATGTGTTGTGTCAATCTATCACCTGTCATTCAGGCAAGAGAGTCACGATCACATGAGAGCAAAAGACTAGCAATTCCATTTCATTTCTTTAAGGTGATGGAGGACATTGGATGGAAGTACATAGATGATATAGTATGGGTGAAACCAGAGGGTTCTGCCATAAATCGAAATGGTGGGTTTTTTCAACATCGTAAACCTGTGGCTTATAAACCAAATCTAGTTTCTGAAACTATATTTGTTTTTCAGAAACCAGCAGATTTTCTAATTGATAAGACTGTAAGATCATACTCTGGAGATATATTAGAACAGAGTTTGGTAAAGGATGGATATGAGAGATCTAATGTCTGGTCATTCAATCCTGAAACAAAATCAAGTCACCCTGCTCCATATCCTAAACAATTATCAGATAATATCATTAAATATTATAGTTTCGTAGGTGATTTAGTTCTTGATCCCTTCATGGGAAGTGGAACTACTGCGATATCATCAATAGATCTTAATCGTCACTACTTAGGTGTAGAATTGCACGAAGAATATGTTGAAGATACTATGAAACGAATCAAGAAATTTCAACCCTTAAATAACTTTTTATCATGAAACATTGGTTAGATTTATCACATGAGAAACCATGGACTGTACGTGATCAGAAACGAGTTGATAATACTCATAGAAAGATTCACACTGATGAGTACATGCAAGCAGGATGGGAGGACACTCCATCAGGTTGCCACCCATATAAAAAAGGTTCTCGTCACAATAAGATAGGAATGTGGATCATGTGGACATACTATGTGTTATTCACTGGTATGGTCATAAGACTAATAGTAGTATTAAACACATGAAGAATACCATATTATATGGTGACTGTCGTGAAACATTGAAGCAATTCGATGTTAAAGCACGTACATGTGTAACATCTCCACCTTACTATGGTCTTAGAGACTATGGTGGTGAAGACAATCAGATAGGACAAGAACAATCACCTGAAGAATACATTCAACAATTAGTAGAAGTATTCAGAGAGGTACGTGATGTCCTGACTGATGATGGTACACTGTGGTTGAATATTGGTGATAGTTATTATAACTATAGACCAGGTAAAGGTCAAGGATTAGTTAAACAAACTGTGTCCAACACTAAACAAGATTTACCAGACAAATGTGCAAGACGTGGTAACAAACTACAAGGATTGAAAGAGAAGGATCTCATTGGTATTCCATGGATGTTAGCATTTGCATTGAGAGCAGATGGATGGTATCTTAGACAGGATATAATATGGCATAAACCTAATCCAATGCCTGAGAGTGTACGTGATCGATGTACTAAGTCACATGAGTACATATTTTTATTGAGTAAGTCTCGCAAGTATTATTATAACAATGAAGCTATTAAAGAACCTGCTAAAGATTGGGGTACGAGAAATAGGACAAACGGTAAGTATCACAATAAAGGGACAGGGTTGCAGCCACACTCTGGTCTTTCAAAATCTTATCCCACAAAGAATAAGCGTAGTGTGTGGTCGGTGACCAATAAACCTTATAAAGGTGCTCACTTCGCAGTGTATCCACCTGATCTCATTGAACCATGCATTCTAGCAGGTTCGGAGGAGGGTGATATAGTACTAGATCCATTCATGGGGTCAGGCACTACTGCTATGGTTGCCAAGAAACTAAGTAGAGCATATATTGGGTGTGAATTGCATGAGGACTATGCCAGTTTACAAACTGACCGTATTTCCACCATTCCAACCAAACTTCCATTATACTAAGTACATCAATCAAACAGGTCTATGTCCTCAATCGATTTTCTATCCGAGTGGTACACCAATTGGTTAACAGAACAGGGTCTGCCACTTGACAGTGCTGATGATCTGCTGTATAGTAATGCAGTGTTAACCGATTCACAAACTCATTTCCTACGTAACTTCATTGAGTTATGGGACACAGTTCAAAACGCATAATGAAACTTTCTTTACCAGTCTACTTCACTAGAGAGGAGTATGATCTGATCGTTAATTCTATCTCTAACTCAGACTATCATGAATCTGAAGTCGAATTCAAGATAGCAACAACTGTTATCGACAAACTAACAACCCTATCGGAGTCTTACAATGGTTGATCAATTAATTGCAGACCTCAAGTTTTGTATTGAGGAACTGGGATGCAATGATGATCAAATTGCTGAACTAATCACAGTTAGTGATGACATGGGCATCTCAGTAGAGTATTTTTGGGAAGAGTTTATCGTAACTGAAAGTACTAGTGTACATCAAGATGAGTACCTTAGTATTGAAGAATTTGAAGAACTATGCACAGAGGAGGTGGAAGAATGAAGGTTAATAGGTATACTAGAGCACCCAAAGAGGGTAGGTATATTATCTGTCCACACTGTGAAGGTGCTCTAAGGGTGTATAAC
>Ga0208407_1000088_pt1 | contig 40832 bp, 54 predicted proteins | sample ETNtaG_9_FD_185775 | JGI IMG/M metagenome (GOLD analysis project Ga0208407, IMG submission 185775) | Marine microbial and viral communities from oxygen minimum zone, Eastern Pacific Ocean - ETNP201406SV69 (SPAdes) (version 2) | ecosystem: Environmental > Aquatic > Marine > Oceanic ...
GATGCAATGAAACCACAATTGAAATCAGTAAACCTCGATGGCGAAGTTGAAGATATTCTAGTTGGTTTGAAAACAAAAGCAACCATTGACGTATCAAGAAGTCAAGCACAAGATGCTATTGACGATGGTAAAGAAGTAGTTGCAATTGCACGTACAGCTGTTGTTGGATCATATTGGAGTAATTCTGTAGAATCACAACTCTTCCAAATGAGTACACTACTTGAAACTTCTGTAGCAGAATATGCTGAAGCAGTTGAAGATGGTGTTATCGGTGAAATGGCTGAATTCCAAGACGGCTCTGCATTTGTTTGGAGATCCCAAGTAATTTTCAATGAGATCAAATCTGATATTCCTGCACATGAAGCAGAAGAAATAGCAGAACTCTATGAAGAACTTGAATCTGCATATGATGCAAGAGTAGACCCATCTGAAGTAGAAACACTTGCAGGTGGAATCATCCATGAAATCAGTGAAATTCTAGGTGAAGAAAGCGAGGAAGCAGAACTACAAACCTATGTAGATGAAATTCGTGAATTATTGACACAAGCAAAACAAGAATATCAAAATGGTGATTCTGATTTAGCACTAAGTCTTGCCACAAAAGCATATCTTGACAACTATGAATTCTTAGAAGGTCCTCTAATTGAGGCCGGTGAAAGAGAACTCATGGTAGAAGTCGAGATTATGTTGCGTGAAGAACTTCGTGGTATGATGAAATCCGGTGCTTCAGTTTCAGAAGTTAATTCTCAAATTGATGCCATCTTGATTAAAATGGATACCGTTGAAGTAGTTGTACCAGAATTTGGTACAATTGCAATGATGATTCTTGCTGTTGCAATCATTGGTTCAATATTATTTGCATCCAAAAGTAGACTAATGACAGTTAAACCATTTTAGACAATAATTGGTTAACGTCTTTTTTTCTTTTTTCTTTTTTCTTAAAATCTATGCACTGTCACACTTTCAATATAATGTAATAATTGGAATTTTTAATTGAAAATCTCTTTAATTTATTTTCAAAAGTTTTTAGATCACATTAAAAAATATTTTATCTAGTCATTTTCATACATTCAATTATGAAATTCAGATAAAAAGATGTAATATTTTTAATTTGATCTGTAATATTTTTAATTTGATCTGTAATAATTACATACAAAAATTATACTTAATTATGATAAGTTTCTAATGTATTGTATAGGAATAAGTCCACCATAACCCCCTGAGTGAAATGCTCTAAAGGAAACCAAACGGGATTATGCCCTGGGCTTATTCACCTTTTATTAAATAATTACAAAATTTATGTGTAAAGAATTTAATTTCACTGTTTTTCCATTAGAACTATGTCCTATGAAATTAATTGGTACAAAGATAATTTCAATATTTCATGGGCTCGTGAACAAGACAAACTTGTTTTATTGATAGTATTTGAAGATAAACATGCAGCTACAAATGTTGGTAAAGAAATTGAAAGATGGAGCGAAAAATTTACACGGTTGACAATCATAGAAAAAAACGATGACGAATATGCCATTTGTTGTTATGAGGATCCTCAAATCTCAAAAAGTGACAAAAAAATTGGATTGTTTATGACTGGAATGAAACAAAGTACTGGATATGAATATACAAAAATCATCATAGAAGACAAATTTACTCTTTTACAAATTACATATGCTGAAGATTATTTGGATATCAAAACACATGAAGCAATTTCAAAATTGGTACCATTAAGAAAATGCAGAATTATTTCTGAAAAAGATTTAAAGAAACAACAATATTATTTTGAGAGGACTGCAAATTTTAGAAAAAAAATTGATGACGATTAAAAAAATAAATCCACATCATTTGTGACTGATTATCAATAATTTGTTAAAATCAATATAAGGAATTACTATCAAATCATTCATAGTATTGATACTGATCAATCGTTCATCTCTTTTAAATGCAAAATCACTTTATTCTATTTATGAATGATAACAATAACTCAAATACTTGGGAAGATGCAATAGGTTTATCCTGGTTAATCTCAGAAGAGTAAGTAACTAATTTTGACAAATTGTGCCTATGTTTAGGCATAATAATCAAAGTTTAGTTCTTTTCTTTTGTTACTTTTTAATGTTGATTTTAATTCTAATATTTTTATTTAACACATTTTTTATTTTTAGTATACTATGTATCCTAAACAAAACATAATTGAGCATACTAAAGAATGTAAATATCGAAATAATAATGACCTTCCTCACACGAATTGCTTTTGCAAATGTCATAAAATCTTCATGATTGAATCTAACAAAATGGAATCAAAAATTTTTTAATCATTTTTTGTCTCAAAGTTATCTATAATTTCTGAAATTGTTTTTAATATTGACTCCTTGATTTGTTTTTGTGTCATTCCTGATTCATGCATTAATTTCATTTGGTCCATTAATGCAAAATGTACCCGTCCCTGTAGATAATCTACAATTCCGTAATTACCTTTTGGGAATTCAGTTACAAATAATTCATGATCTGATTCATTATCTGATTTCTTTGACATGTCTATCATTTGAAAAAATCTAATTATAATATTTCCAAATATTCATTAATATGAAAAATTAGTGGTTGTTATGACTGAATTTATTCATAAACCATATGATAAAATCTATGTTCGTGATATGATAAAACTTAGTTTAGATGATTTAATAGGAATGATGTCTTCATTAGAAGCTGCTAATGCGTACTGGGTTGATGGTGTTCTATTTGCTAGTTTTGCAATGACTGAATCTGAAGAATTGGCTAAAAAAGAAATGAATAATGAAATGTTTTTGGATAAGGTGGTTTTTGCAAAATGTGACGATTACTCAAAAACTGTTAAATCTTCAACTAATTTAGAAATAGGTGTTTTAAACATGGAAAAAAGTAGTTTGTATATAGATTTGATAAAATGGATTAAAACTCAGCCTATTTGGGGAAAATAACATTTCAAATAATTTAGATTATTTTCAGTAGAATGTTTTTATGATGAAGGTTTGGAATTAAAATATGATATTAAAATCTGAGACATCTTTTAGAGAATATTTGAAAAAATTACCTGACAGTACGATAATAAAATATTATTCTGATGTAGAGTATTCACCATTTCCTGTACTATTAATCCAAGAGTATACTAGACGATTTGAACAAAAAAGTAAAAACGAGATTATTAAGGATCTAAAATATCAAACACGTTTAGCTAAAAAGAAAACATTAGAAATTAGTAAAATGGCTAAAAAGAAAAAACTAGTCGATGATGTAACCAAGAAAAAATCTCAAGAAATAATTGATCAAGCAAAACGAAAAGGATTTCGAATAAGTGAAAAAATTTCTAACAAACGTCATAATTTAAGCTCTAAATTAAAAAAAACTGCTAAATCAAAGATTCAAAAAACTGTAAATTCTAGAAAGAATTCAAAAAAAGAAAGTTTAGAATTATTGGAAAAATTGGCAAAACTTAAGGATATGGGAATTATCACTTCGATGGAATTTCAAGAAAAGAAAAAGAAACTTTTATCTAAAATTTAATTTATTCTACATTCTTAATAATTTTTTTAAACTTTATAAATTCTGATTTTGTTTTTACAAATTGATCCGTTAAAATTTTACACGAAAAAATTTGATTCATTTTTACATCTGTAAGAAAAATTAACTCATTCAAAATTATTGCATTGATAAAATCTTCTGATGGATAAACTGTATAATCTATTATTTCTTCATTAATTTGAATTTTTAATTTACATCCCATCATCAAACCTAACTCATCATGTTTATTCAAAAATCCTCTTAAACTAGCTTTGATTTTTTTATTTTCTAATTCAGTAAATTTTGATACATTTTTAGAATTATCTTCAATTATGCACGCAACAGGATTATTTTTAATATGTAATACTTGTGATTCATGTGTTTTAATGTAATTTTGTATTTCTTGAATTTTATCTAAAGGCATTATTTCATTATTAGAAATTTGATTAATTAACATTTTATGTTTATTTTTAATTATTTAGTTTTTTTGAAAAAAAAGTCAGTCTCCTTTATTTGGAGACTTTGTAATGTATTAACTAGTTTATGTGAGCATTGGGCCCATCCAGCTAACACCGTAAGATGTCTCTGACTCTATTGCCCTTAGAATCATCTTTTTCTTAAAAATTAAATTTAAAAAAAATTACATGAGTGTTTATTTTTTTAACATTAAATTGATCGTAATAATTTTTTCCTCAAAATTATTTGATTTTATTATGCTGCAATTCTATATCTTCCATAGATAATGTAAATGTCTAATAAAAGAAATATGATCGCTGTCCCGATAAACCAATTACTAATTGTTGACAATTCTGTTTCAAATTCCATATCGGAATTCAGATCTAATAATATTTGATTTAATGTATCTTCATCTAGAGATTTGAAATAGTTTCCTCCGGTATTGATTGCAATCTCTTTTAGTGTTTTTTCATCTAATTCTGAATATTGAGGTTCACCATAGATGTCATCTCTGAGATACACTGGTTCTTCAGAACCAATTCCTATAGTATGAATTTGTACATTATTAATAATTGCATATTGTGTAGCCTGTTCTGGTGAAATCAAACCTGAATTGTGTATTCCATCACTAAGAAGAATTATCACTCTTTTTTTATCAAGAATAGCTGATACCATGTCTACTCCTAATGATAATCCATCACCAATTGCGGTAGCTCCGTTACCTTGCTGAATAGACGAAATTGAATTTAGTATTTTTTCTTTTACTGGTGTTAGATATGATATTGTACCTGCACCTGTTTCAAAAAGAACAATTCCAACATTATTTTTTTCACTGGTTTTTGTTACAAGTAAACTCATTGCATTTTTTGCTGCATCTAGGCGTGTTGGTTTGTAATCTGTTGCTGCCATGCTCTCTGATCCATCCAAAACTATGCCTAAATTGATTCCTTTTTTGACTCCAATTGTTTCAATTTGAGGATTTGCTAAAGCAATAATTATCAATGAGAGGACAATAACAACTAGCACAAATGGAATATGTTTTCTAATTGTATTTTTTTTTACATTTGTTTTTTTGATAGTTTCTAGTGAACTAAATTTTAAAACTGATTCCTTTTTGTTTGAATTATATCTATAATATAAAAAAATCAATAGTGGAATTAACAAAAAAAGAAATAATGCATTAATGAATCCAAACTCCATTAGTTTTTCATCTTCCATTTGTTTCTAAAATACCTATTAATTGAAATGTCAAAAGATTCCTCGCCGTTAAGATTTATCATGTCTATTCCAATTTTTTTCATATTTTTTTGATTATTTTCTATTTTTTCATCAATTAATTTTGTATATTGTTTTTGAAAATTTTTACTAGATGTGTTTACCAATACTTGTTCTCCAGTTTCAGCATCCTCTATGTATGCATAACCAATTTTTGGTATCTCTCTTTCTTTAACATCTGAAATATTTATTAAAATTATTTCATGATGTAATTTCAGAATTTTTAATGGTTTTTCATAAGAATCAGAAAGAAAATCTGAAAGAATGAATATCAAACTTTTTCTTTTTAATTTATTTTTTAATGTCGATAATGATTCTAGTATGTCTGTTTTTTTACTTTTTGGTTCATACTCTATTAACTCTTTAATTATTCTTAATACTTGTTTTTTACCTTTTCTTGAAGGAATAAATTTTTCTAATTTGTCTGTGAACATTCCTAATCCTATTCTATCGTTATTTTTCAATGCCAAAAACATCAGCGATACTGTAACTTCAAAACTCAAATCTAGTTTAGATTTTACTGTTCCAAAATTATTACTTGCAGATAAATCCAATATTACATAGATATTTAGTTCATTTTCTTCCACGAATTCTTTTACAAATAATGAATTATGTCTCGCTGATACATTCCAATCTATTCTTTTGACATCATCTCCTGGAATGTACTCTCTAACTTCTGAAAATTCAATTCCTCCACCCCTGAATTTTGAATTATAGGCTCCAGATTCAATTCCTTCAACTAAACCCTTTGTCTGGATTTGTAGATTTTTAATCTGTGCTAATAACTCTGAAATTTTACTCATTTTTAAGGAGATGTGATTTTTTCGAGGATCATGTCTATGACTTTGTCAGAATTGATTTGATCAGCTTCTGCTTCAAATGTAAGAATTAATCTATGACGTAATACTTCATGTGCAATTTCTTTAATATCTTCTGGAATCACATATCCTCTACCATTGATCATTGCATTTGATTTGGCTGCTTTTATTAACCAGATTGATGCTCTTGGTGATGCCCCAAATTCAATAATATTTTCTAATTCTAATTCGTGGTTATTTGGATTTCTTGTTGCATCTATAATATTTGCAACATAATTCAAAATAATTTTGTCAACATAAATTTTTGAATTAAATTCTTGCATTTCTGTAATTTGTTTTGAATTAAGAATAGAATTAACTTTAATCTTTGAGTCAATTGTGTTTCTTTCTATGATTTCTATTTCTTGATCCTTTGAGGGGTAATCAATTAAAATTTTTAATGCAAATCTATCTACTTGAGCTTCTGGAAGTTTGTATGTTCCTTCATTTTCAATCGGATTTTGTGTAGCAAGTACTAAAAATGGTTTATCTAACAAAAAAGTTTCACCGTGTATGCTTACTTGTTTTTCTTGCATTGCTTCTAATAATGCAGATTGAACTTTTGGAGGTGCACGGTTAATTTCATCAGCTAACACAAAATTATGAAATATTGGTCCTTTTTGAATTTCAAATGAATCAGAATTATTCTTATAAATTTTTGTTCCTAAAATATCTGCAGGTAAAAGATCTGGTGTAAATTGTATTCTTACATCATTTACATTGAAAATCTCTGCCATTGTTTTTATCATTAGTGTTTTAGCTAACCCTGGTACACTTTCAAGTAATACGTGACCATCTGAAATTATTGAAATCAATATTTTTTTAATTATCTCATCTTGACCGATGACATTTTTCTTGACTTCTGTAATAACTTCTGAAATAATTTTTGAATATTTCATTGAAATATCTGTTAATTCTAGAATTCTCTTATCTGAAATTGAAATATTTTCATTATTATCAATTGAAGACAATACTGCTATTTTTCTAAATTGTAATTAATAATCTATGGTATGTTCGACGATTGTACCAATTTTTTTTTTACTCTAGTTGAACTCAAAAAATTGTATATTGACATATGCATGGTTACTGTTATTTTTGTTTTCAATTTTTCTAATTACTCCCGCATTTGCTGAACCTATTGAAATAGAAATCGATTGGATAATTGAGGGCCAATTTGAAATTCTTCCTTCACCATTTACAGAATCCATTGAAAAAAAATTATCGTTTATTGAAAATGAAGATATTTTTGACTCATCTAAAATTATTCCTCCTGCAGAAATTTATGAAGATTTCATTACAGGTAGTGGGTACGTAATTGGCCAACGTGAAATAACTATTGATTCTGAAGAGGGCCAAATACTAAATCAAATGTTAATTGAACAAAAACGGATTAACAAAGAAAATTTTTTTCACATGATAAAATATCTTGATAGATATTCTGATGGTTATGTTGAATTGGCAGAAGCTTTACTAGATCCTGTAAAAAAACAAAATTATCAATCATCTGGAATGAGTCGTGATTCTTATCTTAATTCTAATTTAGAGAATTTTCTTGTTGAACGTGGGTATGATTTAACAAATGTAGAATCAATTCCTAATAATGCATTTTCTCCAACTAAATATACAGATATACGAACTGCAGCAGCTAAAATGGAAAATGATGGTAAGGGGTATACTGATTTGAGAGAATTACTCCCTGATTATGTTAAACCTGATTCTCAAACTATGAAAAATGAAATGATACGCAAATTGTCTGAGCAAACAACCAACGTATATGATTCCATTTCATCTAGTCGGTTAGAAATTTCTGTCAAACAAAGTCCTGATTTGTTTAATACAATTAATGATAATCTATTTGATGATTTTCAATTTGTAAATACAAAATTTGAAAACACTCAACATGTAATTGATTCATTAGAAAAACCACAAATTCAATTTGAAATATCTGACTCGTTTGATTATTCTGTTTTGATTTATGGATCTGTAGTACCTATGTTGATTTTAATTGGATATTTCATGTATAGAAAATCTATCAAAAAACGTTCTTTAGAAATTATTACTGTTTCACCATCCATAAATTATGTGGAAAATACTTTGAATCTTATTGAATCCTCTAGAATTTTATTTGAAAATGATTCTAAAAAATATGCATTTGAGAAATTTAGTCAGGCAATTAGATATTATTATTCTCATAAATTAGAAATTAATTTAGATTTAACTCGAACTGAAATAATGTTTGAACTTAAAAAATCCAATATTAAAAACTCTAACAAAATTAACCGATGGCTTCAGTTATGTGGTCAGGTAGAATTTGTAAGATATGAATCCACACAAAAAGAATTCATCAAAGCATTAAGTGATTTCACAAAACTAGTTTCTTAATTTTTGATTTTGATTGTACACGTTAAAAAATTTTTGTCAATTTTTAAATTCCCTAAAAATCTCTTGGTCTCAAATTCATCAATTTGAAGCAAGTTTGCTGTATTTTTGTAAATAATTTCTCCTGCGTGATTTAGAAAAGCAACTTCTAAGATTACTTTGTCTTTTTTATTTTGATCATTGTTAAATTGACCTGAAATTGTAGTTAAACCAAACTCATCCCTGACACATGAAAATTTCTGAATTCCATATTTTTTGTCTTTTTCAGGATCAAATGATTGATCCTGATTATTTTTCACATCATTATTATTCTCATTGAGTTCTTTTTCTTTGATTTTTCTATTAGATTCTAAAATTTCAAATAATTGATCCTGATTTTTTGTTTCCTCTTGTTTCAAAATTTTTTCTAAAACGAGTTCTACAATATTTGTTGTCATTTCCTCTTGGTTTAATTCTAATTTATTTGAACCTGTTTTTGATTTTGAATATGGAAAATGTTCATGATATTTATCAAAAATTATACTTTGTATAAGATATTCATCTGTAATGCATATTGTAATTGCACCTTCATTTGTATAATTAAAAAAACATTTTATATTTTTGTAGGGCATCCCAACCAAATATGCATTTTCAAACATAAATTCTAAATTTGATTTTTTTTCATTAATCCAATAATTTCTTAATTTCTCATTATCTTCATATTTTATAATTTCAATTTGTATTGTGGCTACTTTGTATTTGTTAACTATTGGATCATAAACTCTTCCAACATCTCTTAGTAAACCTTGAATTGATTCTATTTCGTATTCCTCATTAGAACTAGATTGTTTATCTACGTACTTCCAGACAGTTCTTAGTGTAATTTCATCAAATTCTTCCTGTGCCGGTAACAGTTTTTTCATTTTTCCAAGTTTTTGTTTGGTCTTAATTTCATCTTTTTCTGGCTCACTTGTAATTTTTTCTGTTCCGTCTCTAGTAATTTCTCTCTTTAGTGAATTTGAAGCTTCTTTCACTGCAATTTCTCTCTCTTTTTGTTCTTCAGTCTCAGCAATTACATTTTGATGTATTGAAAATGTAATTAAAATTAGAAAAAGTGTAAAAAATAGTAATAATTTCATATGTTTTAGATATTTTTTAAATATTAATATTAAATTGGTACATCTATAGAATGAACCATTTTCTTTTTATTAATTTTCTATGAAAATGAATATATGAATAAGTTTAGGATCATTACATTTGTAATTTTAACTACGTTTGTACTTTCAATGCCGTTTTCTACAATTAGTGTAGATGCCCAACCACCTGGTCAAGGCTCTGCTACTATGAAAACTCCGGGTATTATTATGAAATTCTGTCAAAACGCTGCTACTACATTACAAGATTGTGATGAAAAATATAGTGGTTATACTCATACTGACAGAATTTATGTTTTAGTTTATGCTAATGGGTGGAATGAAGATCCTCTTAAGATTGAAGATATTGGAAGAGAACTTGGTAATGGAGAAGGATCTATTACCGTAACTACTAGAGACAATACAAGTGACTTAGTGGGTTTTACTGAAACAGGTCCTGACACAGGAGTCTTCTTAGGTGTTGTAAAATTAACTGGTAAAGCAATGAATGTAGTTCATGATGAAAATAATGTTCAAATTAAAACAATGGGTATGAACATGGGTAATATTATGGAAATGACTGGGATGATGGGTATGAAAATGTATTCTTGGATGATGAGTGCTCATGATGTTGCAGTCAAACTAGGAACTGGAACACAAGATGGTGCAGTAACTGTATCATGGGAAGCAAATGAGGATGTAAAAATTGTCAAGTCTGCTACATGGGAATGGAGATTGGGTGAAATAGAATTTGACAAACCACAATTTATCAAAGGCGAACCCATTACCTTCAAACTTCATGATGCTGACTTGTGGATTCATCATGCAGACTTTCATACTTATTACATACACGCTTATTCTGATTCCGACATGGCAGGAATCTATGTCCCAGTACAATTTACTCCAAACCATGACCATGGTGGTCAATTAGGTGGCGGTGAAGTTGAAGACGTGCAATTATCTGAACCAGCATCATCATCATTAATCAAATATACTCCTGATGGTGAATACAAATTATATTTCTGGTGGCAACCAGGTGGTGTTATTGGTGTTGATAAAGACTATAACATCAACATAATGGTTCACGATGGTCTTACTGATATCATGAAAAGCAAGTTAACTTATGGCATGGAAATTTATCTTAACGGTGAATTAATTGAGAAAAGAACTGAAAGATTTGCAGATGATGGTCATGCTGTTGAACCTGTTAGATTTGATGAAAGAGGAACAGCCAAAATTATAATTACTGACATCTTTGACGGTGATGTTAAACAAGACTTTTCATTCCAAGTAGCACCAGAAGCTGTTGTAAAACAAGTTGTTGGTAAACACTCTGCATTTACTGAAGGAAATATTCCTGAAGATTGGAAAGGAAGAATGCATGGACACTATGTCGATCTTCTAAAGGGTTCATTTGATGTAACATTTGATGATAGTTCATTTGCCAAAAATACACTAAGAGTCAGTGATGGCGACTCAATCTATGTTGAGTATGAGGATAGAACATTACCTAATGACAATGAAGGATTATTGGGTGGACCTTACACGTCAGCAGACTATATTGAAATTATTGCACAAACATTTGTGTTTGACCATGTAACTGGCTATGTTGACAATATTACTGAGTAATAGTTGCTAATTTATTATATAGAAATCTCCATCTTTAATGTAAAGTGAAATGAATACTATCTTATTTCTGATTTTTTCTTTTGTTTTGGTCTTTGGAACTATTCAATCTGTATATGGTCATGGATTAGGATCTGTAGAAAGTGATATTGAATTTTTTAATGACAATTTCTATAAAGTTAAAGTTCAAACCACTCCTGATGTTTTACATGGCAATGAATCTGAAATAGGATTCAAAATTTCAACAATAAACCATGATGACGAAAGTGTTGTCTCAAATATTGAATATTTGATAGATATTATAAATCCTGAAAACGGCGAATCTATTTTATCTTTTTATGCCTATTCTCCAAATGAATCATTTAGTGCAAAAATTATTCCAAATCCTGAAATAAATTTTTCTGGTGATAAAACTACGGATGATTTTTGGATCGGTATATTGAATGATCCTCTTAAAATTGAGGCTCCTCTGTTCATGCAAGGTGGACTAGTGCAGGTAAATACAAAAATTTTATCAATTGATTCTGAATCAATTCCCAGACCCCCTGTGTTTGAAACCTTGTTAACTATTGGGGAATACATTCCATTTGAAATCAATTCTGATAAAAAATATGATTTAATGTTTGCAACATATTTTGATAAAATTGATAAATTTCATTATGATGAAAATAGTAAAAAACTAACAGCAGATATGCCGTTTACCTGGGATGTTGATTTTATTAAAAAAATACCTTATGTTCATGCTGAATACTATATTCCAAAATCTATGAAAGTTTTCAATGATCATGAGATACAAATGACTGTAAATGATATTTCTATTTTGGGTACTATTGACCGTTCTGGAGATAAAGAAATAGTTGTTCACTTTTTAATTCCTACAAAAAAATTGATGAAACTATATGATGAAATTCCATCTGATACTCACGACAAAATAATATTTGGATTGGAATCCGGAAAACTACGTGATATTCAAAAAGATAATGCTTTGTTAGAATTAGGCGACAAAGTAATTGTTCTATCTACACAAGAAGATTGGAAATTTCATTTGACTTTAACTCCTCAAGGAAAAATAAATCCTAATAATAAAATTAATTTCAATTTGGAATTTAGAGATCCTATTACTAACATTGTGATCCCTCAAATTACATATGATCTTGATGTATTTCTAAATGGTAAGGAAGCAGAATCTTTTCGTAATCTAGAAACATTAAGCGGCAAGGATTCTGTTCCGATACTTTTTGATGAAACTGGTGCTGTCATATTGAAAATTTCAAATGTTAATAATTTTGACACCTCTGGAGAATTTTCATTTAAAGTTACTGAGCCTAAAACTGAAATTATTTTTGATAGATCTATAGAAATTACTTTGAATTCATCAATTCCTGGATGCGAATTAGATTCTTCATGTTATTTACCTTATGAAGAAAAATTATCTGGAGGAGAAATTATTTTATGGACAAATATTGATTCAGCTGCACATACAGTTACTTCGGGAAATCCTGTTGAAGGTAAATCTGACTATTTTGATAGTGGTATAATTCCTCCTGGAAATAATTTTTTACATAAATTTGATGATACTGGTATATTCCAATACTATTGTGAATTACATCCTTGGATGCTTGGAGTTATTTCTGTAGGTGACTCTAAAATCCCATCTTGGATTAAAAATAATGCCGGATGGTGGGCAGACGGTACCATCGATGACAATTCATTTGTTCAAGGTGTTCAATATTTGATTAAAAATAATATTTTAATTGTCTCTTCTCAAACAACTAATGATATTCAAGAAAAAATCCCATCTTGGATTAAAAATAATGCCGGATGGTGGGCAGATGGCACAATTGATGATGAATCCTTTATCAGAGGAATTGAATATTTGGTATCTAATGGAATAATTCATATTAAAAATAGTTAATCAGTTCGATTACAACCACATTTAACATATATGACTTTGAATTCTCCTTCTGTTTTGATATTGTGTGACATTGGTTTGTTACAATATTGACAATCTATTGCCCCGTGATATTCTTCTACTTTCACTATTTCATATTCCCATGATTTTTTCTTATTGTCCCAATACACTGAATTTATTTCAGTTGGAGTATCCATATATGATGTCTCTGTCAATTATTTAATTAATTTTTAGAATGGCATTTTATTAATTAGGCATAAAAAAATCCGATTAAACCGTAAATAGGGCTATTATTAGATTAATTTATGAAAGATATTGCAATTAACACTATTTTAGATTCCATGAATGGTGATACTGCATATCTTACAGATATGTGGGAAAATTGTGTTGATGAAAAAAGAAAAAGATATCCTAGGAATAAATTTTCTTCAGTTTTAGAAAAAATGGAAGAATTTGGATATTTAAAAAAACAAGGATACAAAACTGAAATTACTTTAACAAAATTACAATTTATTGATACAGCAGATCATATGGGATTTATTAATAATATTATTTTTACTAATGAATCCTTGATTAACAAATCTCTAAAAAAATTAGACAGCAAGAAAATTTTCATTGACATTTCTAAAGATCTTAATTCACAAAAATTAAATAAATTAATTTTAAAAGATTATGATTTACTTATAAAAGGAATTACTAGCATGTTGGAATTATCTTCATCAGTTTTACTAACTATTGAAAATACTGAAAATACTGAATTAAAAAAAGAATTAAAATTTTCTTTTAAACAAATTAAAGAATTTTTAGATGAATCTAATGAAATATTAATGAAATTTAGAGGTTCAAACGAAAGAATTGTCTTACAACGAATTTTAAATAATAAAATCCCAAAACCTGGATGCCTAAAAATTTAATTTTTTTTACTGAATTGAATAGTGAACATCACAAAATAACACGATCCCATTTGATAATGTTTTTGCTGAAATACTATGGCCATCTGTTACAGTTTTTCCACAAACATAACACTCAACTTTTGAAACAGAAGATTGAATTTCATGGTTAGTGCTTGTTTTTTGCATTATTGTTTTACTTTGCATTCTCATCATGATCATCATGCGATCAACTATGCTATAAAGGTACCGTACTATACCGTAATCGATAAAATTAGGTGTGTTATTTGGTTATAATATGCCATTTTTGAGTCAATATTCTCAATATATTGTACCTATTTTCCCAACGAGACTTTAAATATTAAACAGTGAAAATTTTGTTTATGGGTGGACACCTTTGGAAATGCTCAAGCAAAAGTAATACCCCTAGATTTATCTGAAAATCAATTTCAAATTTATAATAAAATATCTCGAAATTACTCTCATTCATTTCTCTTTGAATCATTATCTGGACCTGAAGTTTTAGCTGAAACTTCTGTAATGGGGTTTGATCCTAAAATTATCTTTAAAGGATATTCTCATAAGGTCGAAATTATTGAAAATAATGAAACTACCAGCATTGTAACTAATGATCCATTTGTAGAATTAAAAAAATTACTAGGAAAATCAAATGATCAAAAATATCGATATCTTGGAGGAGCAGTTGGAGTTGTAAATTATGATTCAATTAGATTAATTGAGAATATTTCAGAAGAAAGTAATTTGACTCAACCAATTATGGAATTTGGAATTTATGATGATGGATTACTATATGATAATGTTGAAAAAAAATTATTTTATTTTTATCATGATGTAAACAGGTATGATCAATTAATTGTAAGTGAAGATTCATTTGATAAATTTAATTCTAGTGAAGTTATTCCAAATATGGATAAAGAAAAATTTTCAAATATTGTAAATAAAGCAAAACAGTATATTCATGATGGAGATATTTTTCAAGTTGTTTTATCCCGTAAATTTGCATTTGACACTAGCGGTGATAATTTAACACTTTACAAAACCTTGAGAAAATTAAATCCGTCTCCATACATGTATCACTTAAAACAAGATTCTAAAATAACAATTGGTGCATCTCCTGAAATGTTAGTTAGAATTACTGATGATAAGGTAGAAACTTTTCCAATTGCTGGAACTAGAAAGATAACTGATAATGAAGAGAAAAACAAAGCATTGTCTGAAGAATTAATTCATGATGAAAAGGAATTAGCAGAACATACAATGCTTGTTGATTTGGGACGCAATGACATTGGTAAAGTTTGTAAATATGGCACTGTTCATCCTGAATCTTTGATGCAAATCAAAAGATTCAGTCATGTTCAACATATTGTAAGTCACATTGTTGGCAATTTGGACTCCAAAAATGACATGTTTGATGCATTTCAAGCCGTATTTCCTGCAGGAACTGTTTCAGGTGCTCCAAAAGTTCGAGCAATGCAGATAATTGATGAACTGGAGGCTGAAAAGCGAGGCCCATATGCTGGAGCTGTAGGCTATTTTTCTTATAATGGATGTTGTGATTTTGCAATTGCAATTCGAAGTATTTTCATAGAAAATAATAAAGGATTTGTGCAATCTGGGGCAGGTATTGTTTCAGATTCAGTTGCAGAAAACGAATTTAAAGAAACTGAACACAAAGCAGGTGCAATGCTTCAAGCACTAAAGGAGGCATCAAAATGAAATTTTTGATTATTGATAATTATGATTCATTTGTTTACAATATAGCTCAATATCTTGGAGAATTGGGAGTTGAATGTGATGTATTTAGAAATGACAAAATTACTGTCTCACAAATTAAAGAAAATGATTATGATGGAATAATAATTTCTCCCGGACCTGGAACTCCTGAGGATAAAAAATATTTTGGAATATGCAGTGAGGTAATCAAAGATGTTGGTCCAACAACTCCTATTTTGGGAGTATGTCTAGGTCATCAAGGAATTATTGATGCATTTGGAGGTAAAGTTACTAATGCAGGATGTGTACGACATGGTAAAACTAGTCCGGTTCAACATATTGATTCAGAATTATTCAAAGATGTAAAAAATCCTTTTCGTGCTACACGTTATCATAGTCTAGTTGGAGATAAAACAATAATTCCAGATGTGTTAGAAGTTATAGCTACTGCAAATGATGATGGTGAAATTATGGCAATTAAACATAAAGAATTTTTAATTCAAGGAGTACAATTCCATCCTGAATCAATAATGACTGAGGACGGCAAAAAAATTCTTGGTAATTTTATCAGACAGGTTAAAGAAAAATGATTTCTGAATATATTTCTAAATTAGAACAAAAAATTGATCTTACTTATGATCAAATGAATGAAATCATGTCCGAAGTACTTTCTGGCAAAACTGATGATAATCAAAATATGAGTATTTTATCTAATTTATCTAAGAAAGGTGAAACTGATGATGAATTACTTGGAATGCTGGATAAAATGCAGGAATTATCTCTAAAAATTACGCCTAAAAACCAAGGAACTGTAATTGATATGTGTGGAACTGGGGGTGATAAATTACAAACATTCAATATTTCTACTACTGCATCATTTGTAGTTGCAGCTGCTGGTGGTATTGTTGCTAAACATGGAAACAGATCTAGTTCAGGAATTTCAGGAAGTGCTGATATCTTTGAATATTTTGGATATGATCTTAATTCTGAACCTTCTACTATTACAAATATTTTAGAAAAACATAGAATTTGTTTTATGTTTGCACAAAAGTTCCATCCTGCAATGAAAAATGTTTCATCTGCTAGAAAACAATTAGGAACTAGAACTGCATTTAATTTACTTGGACCTCTATCAAATCCTGCAAATATAAAAAATCAATTAGTTGGCGTTTTTTCAAATGAATTTCTTACTAGATTGCCACAAATTCTTAAAAGAAAAGGAGTAGAAAATATAATGGCTGTACGTTCCAATGATGGAATGGATGAATTTTCTACTAGTTCCACAAACAGTGTTTGTATTTTAAAAAATAATACTGTCTCTGTTAATTCAATAGATCCTGAGTTTCTTGGTTTGCGCAAATCATCACTTAGAGACATTCAAATTAAAACTAAACAAGATGCAGTTGAATCTTTTGTAAACGTTCTAAATAATACTGCTAATCAATCTATGATTGAAACTACCGCATTAAATGCAGCTGGAGGATTATTAGTTGGAAATGTTGTAGATAGTTTTGAAGAAGGTGTAAAACTTGCACTAAATACTATTAGTGAAGGTAAGGCGATGAATTTGCTGGAGAAATTTGTGGCTGATTCTGGAGATATTGAAAAATTAAAGGAGATTATCGATGGTTGAAAATATTTTAAAAAAATTAGTGAATAATTCTCAAATTGCAATTGATGATGGGGTTTATGATGTCGATGTAAATTTACAAAAATCTAATCAAGACTTTCAACAAATAATAAAATCAAATTCACATGCAACATTACTTACTGAAGTAAAGTTTTCATCACCTTCATTAGGAAAAATTAGAACAATTGGTGATCCTAGCAGTATTGCTAAACAAATGATTGAAGGCGGTTCTAAAGCATTATCTGTTTTAACTCAACCTCATTTGTTTAATGGCTCCCCTGATTATTTTATTCAAGTAAGACAATCAGTAGATGTTCCATTATTAATGAAGGACATTATGATTGATAAAATTCAAATTGATACTGCAAAAAAAATTGGCGCTGATTACATGTTGGTAATTCAATCGCTTTTTGATCAAAAATTTCTTAGTGATATTGATGATTTTATTGCATATGGGCATAAACAGAATTTGAATGTATTACTTGAGGTTCATACAAAAGAAGAATTTCAAAATGCGTTAAAAACCGAAGCCGATATCATTGGAATTAATAATAGAAATTTGGATACTTTGGAAATTGATCTTAAAACTACTGAATTAGTTTTATCTGGATATAATAAATCTCGAATAATTTTATCTGAAAGTGGTATTGAAACTCCAAATGACATTCAATACTTAAAAAAGTGTGGAGCTGATGCATTTTTGATAGGTTCAAGTATAATGAAAAGTGATAATATTGTGGAACAGGTAACAAAATTGGTGAACTCGTATTGAAATATCCTAAAAATGGGAAATTTGGAGAATTTGGTGGTCAGTATATTCCTGAAACACTTGTACCTGCAATAGAAGAATTGGAAGAAAATTACCTAAAATTCAAAAACGATAAAAAATTCAAACAAGAATTAGATTATTATCTTAAAGTATATGCTGGAAGACCCACTCCGTTATACTTTGCAAAAAATTTGTCTGAAAAATTAGGTGGTGCAAAAATCTATCTAAAAAGGGAAGATCTATTGCATGGGGGGGCTCATAAAATTAACAATACTTTGGGACAAGCACTTTTAGCAAAAAAAATGAATAAGAAACGAATTATTGCAGAAACTGGTGCTGGCCAACATGGTGTTGCAACTTCAATGGCCTGTGCTGCATTAGGTATGAAAGCTGAAGTGTATATGGGATACAAGGATACAATTAGACAAAAACAAAATGTGTATAGGATGAATATGTTGGGTTCAAAAGTTCATCCTGTAAAATCTGGTTCTAAGACATTAAAAGATGCAATTAATGATGCAATTAGAGATTGGATTACAAATGTTGAAACAACATATTATCTATTAGGATCTGCAGTTGGTCCTCACCCATATCCGGTTATGGTCAGAGATTTTCAAAGTGTTATTGGAAATGAAATTAAATCTCAGATGAAAAAAATCAATAACAAAGAACCTGATACTGTCATTGCATGTGTTGGCGGCGGTTCAAATGCAATTGGCACATTCTATCCTTTAGTTGATACAAGTGCTGAAATTATTGGTGTCGAAGCAGCTGGTATGGGATTAAAATCAAAGTTACATTCAGCCACCTTATCTGCAGGAAGTAAAGGGGTCTTGCATGGAATGATGACTTATTTACTTCAAAACAGCGAAGGCCAAATTACAGAAACTCACAGTATTTCTGCAGGATTAGACTATCCTGGTGTTGGACCTGAACATGCCTACTATAAAGACACAAAACGTGTAAAGTATCATTCTGCTACTGACAAAGAAGTTCTAGATGCCTTTTTGACTTTAACTCAAACTGAAGGAATTATTCCAGCATTGGAATCTTCTCATGCTATTTCTGAAGCAATGAAAGTTGCCAAAAAAGGTAAATCTTCTGAATCTGTTGTTGTCACTCTTTCAGGAAGGGGTGATAAGGATGTTGAAGAAGTTCAAAAATATTTAGATGCTAATACAAATAATTAATAATTTAAAATTGACTTGGATTGCAAATCGTATCTAAATAAACAATTAATATTTTTTATTTATTTTAATGATTGAGCAAATTCTTCAAGTTTTTGCTTCTTTTCTTCAGGTGATAATGTCAGTAATCCTTTCCATTTGTTTTTCATTTCTGCTTTTTGATCTTCTTTTTGTTCATCAGACATTGTGTCCCATTGTAATTTTATTTGCATAAAGTGAACAATCATTGCAGCTTTATCTGGAATTGATAATGATTTCCAAGCCTCTCCCATTTCTTTAAATTGTTTTTTCTTTTCAGCAATTTGCTCTGGAGTCATGTCTTTGTAATAATCTCTTATTCTTTTATCGTGTTTACTATCTTTCTTATTGTCACTATGTTTTTTCTTTTTGTTTGAATCAAAGGATTTTGCATCTGTAACATAGAGTACTTCTCCATTACCTGCATCAACTAGAACTTTACTGTATTCATGATTATCATTTGTCATAACTACTTTGTAAACTAGATATCCGTTAATTGATGAAAGTTTTGCATACATGCTTTTGGCATCTGTTACTTCATCTTCAGCAATTGTCATTGCATCAACCAATGTAATTTGAGTTAATTTGGAATAATCTTCATAATTTTCGACTGGGATGGTTCCTTCTATGCTAGGATATTTTGTTTTATCCCAGTCTGCAAATGCAGGCGATAATCCTATCATTCCAATCAATGTAACAATTGCCGTTATTGCAATAATGTTTTTTGAAACCATATTGATCAAAGACAATTTTAGGAATATAAAAGATAATCGTATAATTTATTCTAGTTTAAGAAAATAATTGTCTGATTTATTCAGTAATAATTTTTTTTGATGTTATTTTTAGCACTAGTAAATTTTGAAATTATAAAAATTCAAATTTTCTTTTTTAATAATGCTTCTTCAGGGGTTTTTTTGTTATTTGATTCCCAATGCCAATTATGATGTTTCTTCCAATGCTTTTCTAATTCTTCAGTTGTAGGTTCTTTTCCAAGTGGACTGCCACATATTTTACACTGTTTCAATTTTTACATCCTTTGATTTTTTTTTCGATTTAATTAATGGGTGACATTGAACAGGTAAATTCTCATCATCCATGCTATTATTTTTTTAAACTTTCATTTTATTTATTCTTCTGCATTAATTGTGTCTGGATCATTGTTTCCTGGAAGATAGTTGTCTCCAAGTATGTTTTTCATTTTTTCATCAAATTCCTCTTGTAATCTTGTAAGATACATCTCTGCTTCTGTTTCATCATCAGGGATTCCTGTATCTGTATCAAAATTAAATCCAGTTGCCAAATGGTAAAATTCTTCAAAAAATTCTTTACAATCAATTACATCTGCATCTTTGTCTATGGCTATAACTAGGAATTCTTTGTCTATTTTGAATGTGAGGCAAACTTCCTCTTCAATCATGGTATCTACAATCACTGCCATCAAATATGGAACGTATTTTTTGTCCAAAGATTTACTTCCGGTATTAGAAATCCATAATTCCTTTTTATCAAGCAAATCATCAAATGTCCTGATTGTGACATCTCGAACATCTGAATCTAAATGTGCTGATTTTGATTTCCACAATGATTCCTCGTATCTGCCTGGTTCAACATAAATCATATTAAAATTTAAATTTTCATTAATTTCTTCAAATTCCCATACTTGTTTGTTTGTCCACATGGGTGAGAATTCTTCAATTGTTTTTTTTGTATGTAAATTCATTATTATTCCTTTAATCACTACCGTTTAATCTTATCTAGAATCATTTATCCCTGATTTTAAAAATTCTATTGTACATTCTGCCAATTCTTTGTCTGAATGTTTTTCAATTTTATGTTTACAATTTGGACAGATTCCTTTTTTTGCATCTCCTAAATCATCTCCTACTTGTTTCATACAACATTCCATTAATTCTGAAGTTGAATGTGATTCCATTGACAATTTACATGTTGGACATTCTGCCATTTCTTAAATATGAACTATGTTATACCAATAAATAATATTTGTTTTTAAAAAATATTGTTAATAAAAAATTAAAAAAAATTCAAAGGTAATTGTTAAATCAACATCATTGAAATAATCCATAAAATTGAATATAATTTAGAATTTATACATTAATTCAATATAAAAAATATTGATTGCTGTTCTTAATTGAAAAATACAGTCTGTTTAACAATAATGAAAACAATTTCATAAACGAAATTTTATTCACTATGTAATTTTTTACAATTAACTAAACAATACCATGAATCCAATTGCTGAAGCAACCAATGAAATTCCCATACAGATATAAAATTTTACAAATTTTATGCTCATACAATATAGGTAATATCTCTAAAATTAATAGTTTAGAATCATGAAAACAGGCAAGTTTTACCACCATCATCGACTCTTTGGGAGTTACATTGTGATAAAACCAACACAAATCCTGTTCTCTTGAATCTATTAATTTAACTTCAAAAAAATTCTTAAAATAAAATGAGTTGCGTTATTTGGTCAAAATGGGTGAAAAAAATTATGCTTTTTAAATGAAGGCTATTTTTTGCGTCATATTCACATTAAATATTTTATTTGTGACAAATTATTGCAATTAATGACTCAAAATAATGTAATTGAATGGTCTGAACAATATCTTCTAAATGTTTCAGATTTTATGGCTGAATCAAATCCTGGTGTTTTTGAGGATTCTCACAGCTTTATCAAATATGGATTCACTTGGATTGTTGATTCTGAAAAATTAAATGAAAAAATTGTTTTTTCTATTAATGAAATTAAACTTAGTACTGAATTTCATTCTTTATTGTCTTGGATTAGGGTATCTAAAAATAATGATCTGTTATTAAAACATGAACAGGGACATTTTGATCTAGCTGAACAAATTAAAAGAAAATATCAAAAAATATTTGAAAATTCTTTTTATGATAAATATTTTCCTACACGTGGACAAAACGAGTCTCAACGAAAACAATTTGCAAAAGAAGATTCAGGTAAAATGATTATAAATGAAGTCAAAAAATTGAATTTGAATTTAAATGAAAAACGAGATGAATATGATCAGAAAACAGATTTTGGAAAAAATTTTTTAGAACAAAAGAAATATGATGAACTTTTTAATAAATTAAGAAATTAAATCTTCATTGATTTTTAATAATTTTATTTTCTGCAATTGAATTAATGTAATTTACTAAACTACGATAATATTTTAAATGAAAATCAATATCTTTAATTTCTGTTTGTTTTAATTCTTCTAATTCTGGTCCAAAATCTCTCTTATCTGTTTGAATCTGGTCTAATGTTTTTTCATTTACTTCGATCATATGAAATAAACTGTGAAGTACTTCGCCTTTTTGAAGTGTTTTATCACATGATTTTTGTAATAATATTTCTACCCAATCCATAAATAATTTTACAAATTAATTATATCATCATTAGACTTGATTAAAACAAACTTCAACTCAATTTTTTTTAGTGATTTTTCTGCCTGTATTAATTAGATTTTTTTTGGTTACCTGTTTTTTCATTATTTCTTTCAGTGTCTGAATGGACTTCTGTATGTTGGTATAGATCCTCTTTAGAATCAAATATTTGATCACAATAGGAGCATTGATGCATGAACTTGATACTCAATTGCTATTTTTATGAGTTTCATGATTTTCTTATAAGTTAAAAATTTCTTTTATAAGCTAGATTTTGAAATTACTTTCTAAATATTTGTTATATTGCTTTAAAACAAAATAAAATTTTAAATTATTTTTTTATGATGTCTGAATTTCTATTTTTGAATTGCATGTAGGATAATGACCAACATCATTTTTTATTTTTTCAATTAATTCTAATTGTTCTTGTTTCTGATTATCTGTAAAGATTCTTTGGTAAAATGCTGTTTTTTTCATACATTCATTTCCATCAAAATCTGTATCTAAAAATTTTGTAAACGTTCTTTCAAGATTATCTGTCTCGCCAACAAATATTGGTTCTTTACTTCTATTGTATAATACATAAATCCCTGAAACAGATTTTACAAATTTTGCACTTTCTAACCATACTCTCATTTTGTCATCAAGAAATTCCATACTGTCTATATTTTTAATTGATATTAAAATGATGATGAAAAATTTTGTATATTACAAGAACCTTCATGCTTTTAATACCTAAAACCGAGATGATTAATCCTGTCTCTTATAGAAAAATTTCCCGATCAATTTACTCCTAGAAAAATTCAAAAAACCATTCTTGATGAAATTGAATCAAATTTGAAATCTGGATTCAAAAAAATTGTTATTTGTGCCCCTACTGGTGTTGGTAAATCTTTAGTCGGTGCAACTGTTTCAAATTATTTTGATAGTTCATTTACTGTTACTGCATCAAAACATTTGCAGGATCAATATATCAAAGACATCCCTTTTTTAAAACCAGTTAAAGGGAAACAAAATTTTCCTTGTCTTAAATTAATGTCATTTGAAAAAGTGGATGATACCAAACGTGCTATGCATTTGGGACTGACTTGTGACAAAGGTCAATGTCAAGAACGAGTAAGTAAAAATGGTAAAGAAATTGTTCAAGTTTGTGATTTTAAACCTACTATAAAACAAGTAGAAGAAAATACTCAAGATTCTTTATCTTGCAGTTACTATATGCAAAAATATGATGCATTAGTTTCAAAGCATTCTTTGTGGAATTATCATGCTTTTTTTACAATAATGAAATTTAACAGAAAATTATTTGAAGATTACCTCGATAGAAAAGTTACTATTTTTGACGAGGCTCATAAAATTGAAGATCAGATTATTCAGTTTGTTGGATTTGATATTTTTGCAGGACAGGTAGATGAATGCAATCTTAATCCTGATAAATATAATTTCTCTGATTTAGATTCAATGATACAATTGACTGATGATATTGCTTATTCTTATGCTAAAAAAATCAAAGACATCAAAGAAAGTCCAGTATTTCAAAATAATCCTGATTTTGAATTAATTACAGGATTGGAAAGACGTTACGATAGGGCTGCACAGGCTAAAGTTGATATAATTTCTGACAAAGATAATTTCATAGTTAATGAACCTGTTAAGGACATCAATGGAAATTTTAGAACTATTTCTGTAAAACCAATTGATGTGTCAAAATTTGCAAATCAATTTTTTGATACTGAATATCAAATATTTATGTCTGCAACAATTGACAAACTTGGTTTTTGTGAAAATATGGGATTAGAAAAAGATGATGTTGCATTTGTAGATACTCCAAAATCTCCTTTTCCTATTGAAAACAGACGAATTGATCTTCTAAATATTAGAAGATTAAGTTACGGTTCAACTGAAGATGATGAATTAGAAGTCATTAAAACAATTGATAGAATTTTAGATGAACACTCAAATGAAAGAGGTTTAATTCTGACTTCTTCAATTCCTCGTTGTCAAAAAATTCTTCGATATTTATCTCCAAAAAATACTCAAAGAATTCGATTATGTCATAGTAAAAACAAAGATGATAAAACTCAAGATGATGTAATCTCTGAACATTCTACTGACCCAACAGGAGTGTTACTTTCTTCATCTTTATGGGAAGGTGTTGATCTTAAAGATGATTTGTCTCGTTTTCAAATTATTGCTAAAGTACCTTACCCAAATTACACTGAAAAACGAACAAAGGCAAAAATGAACAAGTTTCCATTATGGTATACTTCTCAAACTCTGACAAAACTGTTACAGGGTTTTGGTCGTTCAATTCGTAGTGACAAAGATTGGGCAAAAACATACGTTTTGGATAAAGCAGTAAATAATGTCTTTTTCAAGGCTCAACAAATGATACCTAAGGCATATTATGATGTTTTAGGTATTGATGAAATTTAATTTATGAGAATTATTTAATTAATTTTGTAGAATGTCTATACAAATCGTGAAGATTTTTTCCATCTAAATTTTGATTATTTTCATCTAATTCTGTTTCATGCAATATTTCATCAAAATTGTATTCAGTTTTATTTTTAATTGAATCTTTTTTGTCATTTTTATCGTTTGTTGTTTCGTTAAATTTTTTTAATTGTTTTAAAACATCATTATTGCAATTATGCCAAAGTTTCATTGATTTATCTGAATTGTTAGTAAATTCAGGATTTTTTTCAATCATGTTGTTACTTAAGGTTAGGATTTGTTTTGCTAGAAATAACGGTCTTGTTTTAATATTATTAAATTCATTAAAACAATCCTCACAAACATTTATGGAATATTCTAAATTAATTTTTCTTATGATTTTCATGTCATGTTCACATTGATAAATTTCTGAATCGTTCAATAAGTCTAGTAAAAATACTTTGTATTTAATTTCTTATGGATTTGCGTATGTGATGGCACCTTTTGCAGCTGACCCTACAAGCGTTGCAAATTTTGCTAATGCCCCTGAAGTGTAATTTGCTTCAGGTTTTTCCCAATCTTTTTTCCTATTCTCTAATTCTTCATTTGATACATGAAGATCAATAATGTTCGTTTCTGTATCAATTGTAACTTCATCTCCATTTTTGACTAATGCAATTGGCCCACCAACATATGCTTCTGGTGCAACATGCCCCACCATAAATCCACGAGTACCGCCCGAAAATCTACCATCTGTGACCATTGCTACTTTCTTTCCTAATCCTTGACCTACCAATGCTGCAGTTGTTGCTAACATTTCTCTCATGCCTGGTCCTCCTTTTGGTCCTTCATATCTAATTACCACTACATTACCTTCTTCAATTTCTCCTTTTGATACTGCATCAAATGCCAGTTCTTCTCTGTCAAACACTTTAGCTTTTCCTGTAAATTTTGTCATTTCTACCCCTGCAGTTTTGATTACAGCTCCTTCAGGTGCAAGGGTTCCTTTTAGAACAACTGCTGTTCCAACTTCGTGTAGAGGATTTTCAATTGATCTTACAATATGTTGTTCTGTATCAGGTAATTTGAATGCGTTAAGATTTTCCTTTATTGTTTTACCTGTTACTGTAATACAATTTTCATTTAGTAATCCTTTATCTAATAATTTTTTTAGTACAAATGGTATTCCTCCAATTCTATCTAATGATTCCATTACATAATTTCCACCAGGTTTCATATCTGCTAAATGTGGTGTTTTCTTTCTAATTCTTTCAAAATCATCATATGTTAAATCAATATTTACTTCATTTGCAAGTGCAAGTAAATGTAATATGCCATTTGTTGAACCTCCAACTGAATTTAACATCATTATTGCATTTTCAAATGCTTCAAAAGTTAAGATTTCTCGAGGTCTAATATTCATCTCTAAAAGTTTAGCGCATGCTATACCTGAATCGTATACCATTGAATTTCGTCTGTCATCTTCTGCAGGCGGACTGGCACTGCCTGGTAATGCTAAACCAATAGCTTCTGAAATTGATGCCATAGTGTTTGCAGTAAACATTCCTCCACATGAACCTGCATTTGGACAAGCTACGTTTTCAATATTTTTTAAATCCTCAAGTGATAATTTTCCTGCATCATAAGCACCTACAGCTTCATAAACATCTACAACTGTGAGTTCTTTTCCGTCTAACATGCCTGGCTTAATTGTTCCTCCATAAACAAACACTGATGGGATGTTTAATCTGGCCATTGCCATCATTGTTCCAGGTAAACTTTTGTCACATCCTGCAATTCCTACTAAAGCATCGTACTGATGTGCCCTTACCATTACTTCAATTGAATCTGCAATAATTTCTCTAGATACTAATGATGACTTCATGCCTTCATGTCCCATTGCAATTCCATCACTAACTGCAATTGTTGAAAATTCTCTAGGGGTTGCACCGCCATCAGACACTCCTCTTTTAGCTTCTAAGGCTAATTGTGGAAGATGAATATTACAAGGTGTGGCCTCATTGCCTGTATGGCAAACTCCAATGAATTGTTTAGATAAATCAGTATCATTTAGTCCCATAGCTTTGTACATTGCTCTATGAGGAGATCTAGCTGTTCCTTCGACTACATTTCTACTAGATATTTCCATAATGATTTTTTTTAAATTAGTATAATTTAGACTTTGTTGAATTTCTTATAGATACCGTTTTCAAGATGAACCTCAGTCTTATCAAAACGCTTATGTTGAAATGAAATTTATCGATTCTATGTCATTCGCAATTCATAAATTAAAATGTGATAATGATCATTATACAAATGCTGTAGTTGCAAAAGGTGAAACTTTAGAGGAAAATCTAAAAAAATTTCCACTTAGAAGTACATGTAAAAGTTGTTGTTTACCGCTGTACAAATGTTAGAATTCTCAAAAATTTTTAATTATTTTGAAAATGTTAAGTAGTGTCAAATAAGTGGTAAATTAGAAATGCAACAAAAAGCATTAGAGTGTCCTGTATGTAAAAGCAACAAAGCAATGATTGTTGGTGAAAATGTTAAACTTGGTGGCAAATTTGAAGACAAAGAATTTCTAACAACTGAATTGACTGTTTTACGTTGTACTACGTGTGGATATTACATGTTTTTTGATAAAATGGCACAATTTTCAACTAGTGATAATTCTAAAAATTCTTAATCACTAAACTAGTTATAATTTTTATTTTTTCTATATTCTATTTTTTATTTTCTAATTTCTTGATTTTCTAATTGATTCAAATATCCTTGAACTTGTTCATCTGTTTCTCCACCAAATGTAATTAGTATTCTGTCATCTTCCATGATTTCATATTCTCTAATGTCTGAAAATTTTTCTCCATTAATGAAATATTTTAATGAGTATTCGTCATTTGTACAAAATGATTTTCCATCTGGGAAGATGTAGCATTTATCATCTAATCCTATAGATAGTGAATTAAACAAATATTCTAATTCTACTCCGATAGCATGTTTATGAATAGTAGAACCGTCTCTAGATTCAAAATGTATCCATGGTGATTTGATTTGATATGCTGGTGCTGAAAAGTCAAATTCATCTCCAAATATTTTAACTAATATTGCTGCATGTGAGTGATCACTTCCTAACGCTCCTGCATTTTCAGGACCACCTGGTGCTTCTACAGTCATATTCAAAAACATGTATCCTGCATATCCCACAATTACTGCAATTACTGCTAAAACACCTACTGCAATTAGGGTCTGTTTTCTTTTTTCAGCTGAGTGTTTTGTTGCATAATTTTCACGTTTAATTTCACGCTCCTTTCTTTCTTTTCGACCCATTACAGTTCAAACTCTGGAATTTACCCCTATAAAAGATTCGATACAAACAATAAATAAAATTGAAAATTGTTCTTAAACATGACATGTATTTTTTGTGATATCCTGTCTGGTAAGCGTGATGGTCATGTTTTATTCGAAGATGAGCATCATATGGTATTTTTGGATAAATATCCTATTGATGATGGCCATACGCTAATTATTCCAAAAAAACATTTTGAAAAAATCACTGATATGGATTCTGAAGATGTTGGAAAAATTTTTTCATTAGTCCCTAAAATTGCAAAGGCTGTATTATTAGGATCAGGAGCTGATGCATTTAGTTTGGCTCAAAACAATGGAAAATCTGCAAAACAAATCATTCCACATGTACATATTCATATCATTCCTCGATATGATAGTAAAGGAACTCAATGGACAAAACGTCAAATTCCAAATGATGAGGAATTATCTAAATTGGCTGAAAAAATTAAATTTGAACTTATTTAGTATGACCTGGATTATATCTTAAAATTGCTCCAACTTTTCCTAAACTTGCTAGCATATTTCCATGTTCTGCACTTCCTGAAATAACTTCTAATTGTGTTCCTGTTTTTGCAGCAAGAATTTGTAAATAATCTACAATATCTTGTTCATTAACTTCTGTATCCATAGCTTTGCACTCAGGACAAGGACTGTTTCGATATTCCGTTTTTTTTGGAATTACAAGTTGTCTTTCAACAATATCTTCTTGAATATGTTTACAACGTCTACATTCTGCTTCTACTCTATGCAAATTTGTGTTGTCTGTAATGAGTAACGTTTTAACAACATTATTTTTTAAAAATTCAATTACTTCTTGTAATCCGTAAGAGCCTTTACCTGTGTTTGTATTAATTTCTCTAAACAAATCTTCAATGAATTTTTTCTCTTCTACTAATCTGAAACTACCTAAAATATCTCCGGACTTAGCAAATGCTTCTCTTATGCCTTCTGCACCAGAATAACTTGCATCAATTGTATTGATGATGTTATTTTGTAATCTATATTCTAAATAATTACCATTAATGAAATCTTCTTTTGTAGGTCCAGGGCCAGAAATAATTAATCCTTTTACTGGATAAATATCAATAAAGTATTCTCTGGTTGTTTGTGCAACTCGATTATAAAAATAACTTAATTCCATTTCTCTTAATTTTTGAAATCTTTTTGCAGATTGTCCTCCCTGTCTATGTTTTCCTGCTACACCTGAACCTGTTTGAGATAAGACTTCGATTTTATCTCCGTGAAGCAAACCCCATCCTGCATCTTTTGCATCTATTGCTAGAAATCCTATTAGGTTATCATCTTTGAGCATATCCTTTAGAATATCTACGTGAAAATGATCATCACAACGGTATAGATATTGATTCAAATCTTTTGGTGGTTCAATTTCCCATGCAGTTACTACTTCACTTCCTAATGGACCTCCTTCCTCTTGTGGTAAAGCCCCACAAAAAATTACTAATCCTTTGTCTGGAGTTTTTTTATACATTTTTAATTTTGAAACTACTTTTCCAAGTGAATCAACAACATGTGATCTTGTTAAATCTGATTTTATGTTATCTGCTGTTCCTTGTTCTTGTTGAAGTGAACCAATAATTTCATGAAGTTGTTTACCTTTTGGAATGTATACTGTGATGAGTTCCGTTCCTCTTCCAGCTTTTTTTGATAATTCTTCAAGTGTTTTTCTTATTTTATAGAGTTTTACTGAATCTTGTTTTTCAATGTTAATTTTAACCATTAATTATTTCACCTAATTCTTAGATATTAATCAATATTGATTAGAGTAATTCAATCATAATTCATCAATAGATTTTAAAAATACTTCAAGAGGCTGATTCCCTCTAATTTTGATGATGTTTTCATTATTATAAATCAAAAATGATGGTGTTGCATCAATTCCTATCTCCTTTCCAAAATTATAGATGGATTCTATTTTATTTTTGTATTTTCTTTCATCTAAACATTTGTCAAATTCTAAAATATCCAATTCAATTGATGTTGCAAAAGTTGCTAATGCATCTCTTGTTATCCATCCTGTTCTTTCACCTTTCCAATTTGTATAAAGTTGATTGTGAAATTCCCAATATTTTTGTTGATCATGAGCACAATAACTTGCTTCTGCTGCCAATTTTGAATCTGGACCATTTAATGGGAAATCTTTGAAAATTATCTTTACTTTTCCAGTTTTAACAAAATCTTCATAAATAATATTTAATGTATTTTGATGAAATTTATAACAAAATGTACATTGATAATCACCCCATTCTAAAATTGTTATTTCGGCATTAGGATCTCCTAGAATGGGTGACCCGTTTTGACTTAATTTTGATGACGTTAATGGATTTGAATCATTGGAATCTGTTTGAATTACAGAAACTCCCAACCCTGCAACAATACCGATCAATATTGGGATCAAAAAATAATATTTTTTCATACTTTTGAAAAAATCTATTTTCCTAAAAATCTTCGTCAATATTCCTTTATCTTTAAGGATCTGTATTTTTTGGAATTTTATTTAATAAGAATTGATTTTCTTTGAATTTTCTTTGAATTTTATTCCTAAATTAATTAAAAAATAAAGAATAAATTTTAGATTTTGTTGAATTAGATCTGATTTTTTTAATATATGATTTTTAATTTTATTGAGTTATTTGATTTACATCAAAGAACATAAATAGATTCAACATAACGATATTTTGATGTCTGAGATTAATCAAGTCAGTGTATCAAAAACAAGTATATCTAAAATTGCAATTTTGGCATTGTCTATAGTGTTTGCAGCAGGATTGTTTGTCGTCGGCTTTGATCAAGGACATATTTTTAGCATTGTCTATGGTGAACAAGCATTTGTAGATATGTTTCTACACGAACTTACTCATGATATGAGACATGCAGCAGGATTTCCTTGCCATTAGAATTATTTTATAAAATTAAACTAAAGCATTCTATTTATTGATCTGACTGGGTAACATTATGTGAAATCATTTGTTTTAATTGCTATAGTTTTAATTTCAGGAGGATTAGCAGGATTTGTTCACGGGACCATAAATTTTACAATTGTTGAACCTTACCTTGATCAGGCCATAGGAATTGAAAATCAAAGTCTATTTGCATCTGGTGAGGCTGAAGATACATTAGAATTTTGGGCAGAATATGAGAGTTATAGAATATGGCAAAAAAATGGACAAGTTTTGGCAGGTGTGATTTTGGGGCTTGCAATGGGATCGTTGTTTGGAATAATTTTTGCATTATCTAGGAATTCCTTACCTGGAAATAATGTAATAATTAAATCCATTATCCTATCGGGCATCATGTGGCTAAGTTTGTATTTTCTTCCATTTTTAAAATATCCTGCAAATCCTCCAACTGTTGGTGACTCTGAAACTATCTTTCTTAGAACAATTTTGTATTTGTCTTTCATGTTAATTTCTGGAATTGGATTTTTTGTGATTTATAAATTAGCAAAAAAATTAAAAAATAACCAAAAATTATTTGGCGCAATTTGTTATACTGCATTAATCTCAATAGCATTTTTGATAATGCCAGATAATCCTGATAAAATTACTGCACCGATGAACTTAGTTTTTGAATTTCGATTTGTTTCAATTTTAGGCGTATCTTCATTTTGGTTATCTGTTGGAATAATTTTGGGATTATTCTATAAAAAATTTGAATAATTCTAAAAATTCAATTATTTCTTCATTCTTTATTCTTATTCTACAGAATCAGAATTAATCAACTGTATTATATACAAAGTAATTCAATACTAAATATGTCAAGAAGGCTAACCTTGCCCCAATTAAAAAAATACGATATTAGCCAAAAAGTAATTGAGGCTCTGGCTGATTCTGAATCTAGGGCAATTTTATTTTCGATTGTTAAGAAAGGAAACACTGCAGCTGAATTATCTGATAAATTGAAAATTCCTTTAAGTTCAGTTTACAAAAAACTTTCAGATCTTGAGGAATTGACTTTAATCGAAGTTGAAAAATGGATGCTTTCTGATAAGGGTCGAAAATACAAAGTCTACAAGAGTAGAATAAAACAAGCTGAAATTTCTATAAAAAAGCCCGAACCAGTTTTAATATTGGTATCAAATTAGTCATTATATGGTAAAACCAAACATTATTCAATTATCTGAATTTGATATTACTCAAAAAATTATAGAAGCACTTAGTAATGTCTGTACACGCTCAGTCTTGTTTTCTGTTAAAAATGAATCAAAGGATGTCCCTCAAATTGCAGATGAATTAAAAATTTCAATATCAACTGTTTACAAAACATTATCTAATTTGGAAGATTTAGCATTGGCAGAAGTTGATAAATTTGTTATTTCCCCTGAAGGTAAAAAAATTAAACTCTATAGAAGTAGAATCGGTAAAGTTGAAATTACTTTAGATAATCTTGAACCTATGTTGAATCTACATCCAAATATTGAAAACCCAAAATCCCCTTCATAGTATATTATTTTTTTAAAATTATCATTTATTTCAATTAGATTTTTTTTCAAAATCATTTTGAATTTGATTGCAACTTCCACAACCATTTTTTCTTGTACCAAACCAAATTAATGCTGATGGTAATAATATGTATAACATCATAGCGTTTTCAAATCCTAGTAATTCTTTATTCTCAAAAATATATCCTGAAAAAATTATTACTGCAGAAAAAATTAATCCTCCTAGAGACATTTTGTTGATTTTATCTTTTAGTGACATTTCGACAGATCTTCTATGTTGTTATTTTTTCTAACTGATTTGATTTTATTGCAGTCTTTACTTCTCTTGCAATCCTTTTACCCATACTCATGTTTTCATTAAATAGCAATGAATAGTATGGGGAACCATCCATGTAGATATTTGTTCCTGCAACAATTCTTGCTGAAAATTCAAATGATGTAAATTTAGCATTTTCATCATAAACTCCTTCAATACAGAATGGTCCATTCATACCTGGCGAAACAACTCTTTTTGCTGCTTCTACAAAATTTTCCCCCATAGTATATACCTCATCAAGTAATGATTCACGTAATACAAGTGGACTATTTCCTATGACATTAAATGATGGAACTTTTTTTGATTTTAATTGTTGGTCTGATGGAATTCTTCCAAGCCCCTCAATGTCGGATTCATGTCTTTGATCAACACCAAAAAATTCTAATTCATTTGACAGTGGTGAATAAAAGAATTGCAAGTATGCTAAAACCCCTGCAGCATATTCTTGAATGTATAATGTTTCATCTTTAGAAATAACACCTTCTGAAATTAACTGATTTCTTTTAGTATTGTAATCATCTTCATTCGCTGCCATGAAATATCCTTTACCTCCTGCAGCTCCTTGTCTTTTTACAATTACTAATTTATCGATTTCACTTGGCTCTGTAACCGGTTTTGGCATTGGTAATTTTGCTTCTCTCATGAGTTTTTCTTTCATTTCTCTATCTGACTCCCATCTTAGAATCCATTTATTTCCAAATACAGGAGTTTTAATGGATTCTATTTCATCAGAATTCATTTGTGCAATTAATGTTCCATGAGGAATTAATACTGCATCACTTTCTTTTAGTTTTGATTGGCATTGTTGATCAAGAATTTCTTTAAATGAATCTACAATAATTAATTCATCAATAAATGGAAATCTGCGATATAGTTTTTCACGTTTTTTTTCACAAACTAAAATTGTTTTGAGTCCTTCATCTTTTGCTCCTTTTAAAACTTGTAACGAACAGTGTGAACCTAATGTTGCAATGGCTACCATTTTCTTACTTTTAGTAGAAATCTATACTTTATGAATTATGTAGGTTGATCTGATATTGTGTTCAGAAATGTTAAAGAAAATATTTTGCTTAATTGACGATCAATTATTTAATATAAAAATTTGTTAAATTCCTATTTTAACATAAAATAATTCAAATTTTATGCCTAAATCTTAAATTTTTGTAAATTTAACAATAAAATGATTAAACCGCGATCTACAAATACTAGTGCGATCTAGAAGAAGTATGTCTTGGTGAGATAAAGAACGTCGATACGTCATATCTCTTCAGGACATAAAATTAACACTTATTTCTATCAATTAGTATTTTTCAAGTTACGTGGCTGATAAAATAACTTCAAAGGAATTAATGTTTCAAAAAAACGATTTTGTGATTATTGATGTTAGAGAATTTGATGAATTACAAAATGGAATAATTGAAGATTCAATTCACATGCCATTAGGTTTGTGTATTAGAAATGTAAAGAAAAAACAACTCGATGAAATGAGAGATAAAAAAATATGTACTTACTGTGGTACGGGTTATCGAGGGAATATTGCAGCTGATGAATTAATTAAAGATGGATTCTATGCAGTAACCCTTGATGGAGGTTATTCAGCATGGATGTAGATGAATCCATAGATGAAGAAAATAAAAAGATAGATGAAGAAAATAAAAAGATAGATGAATACAATCGTAAAATTGACAAATATAATGAGAGATTAGAAAATTCAGATGAGAGTGATGGTGATTTTTTATAGATAATTTTAATGAGTGGTAATTTTCAAACACTTAACAAAGAAGAGTAATTAAAACGTAATAAAACACTTGTAATCTATTCAAAAATGATAATGAATCCTTGAAAATACAGATTTAGTATTTGCCAAAAGATAAATGGGAATTATTTTCAAAATAAAGGAGAAAATTTATTGATAGATTAATTAATTTTTGAAGAACTGTGAGCTGATGTAACATACTGGAAAACTTCATCAATCAACTCTACACTTAATTCTGATTTGATATCTACAGGAATCACTTTGAGAACAAAATCATACATGGTAGTGTTTTTAGGCAATTCATCTCTTTCTTGCAATAATGAAAACACTGCAATTCCATTGGAAATTATTGAAATCATTTTCTCTCTATTATTTAGTGTCATAGTTATTATCAAAAATTCTATCTAATTAACCTAAAATTATATTATTGATTTGTATCCGTCTTGTTTTTCAATTATTTGCAATAATTCAGGTACAGTTTCTAGAATATTTAGATCGATTTGTATGTCGTGGCCGCCTACATCTTCAGAATAGTTTTGAGATGCGTTATAGCCAACATATGCTGCAACAATTAGAAACATTGCAATTACTAGTCCTATGAGAATATTTGCCATATTATTTTGATTTTCTCTAATAGGTGACTAAAAACCTTATGAAAATTGAGAAATTTTTGTGATCATTTTGAAAAAATTAATTACACCAGAAAATATGGAAATATTATAAATTATGATAGAAACTGAATTAGGAAAATTACGTAGATCTCACTATTCTGATGAATTGACTACCTCTATGGATGGTACTAAAGTAACTGTAATGGGGTGGGTTTTGACAGTTAGAGGCCATGGAAATATCAGCTTTGCAACTATTCGAGATAAAAATGGGGATCTTTCAATTGTTGCAAAAAAAGGAGATTGTCCTGATGAAATACGTGAAAAAATCTCTTCACTCAAAGCACATTCATCAATTGCTATTACTGGAACCCTAAAGGCATCTGAAAAAGCTCCAAGTGGATTTGAAATTATTCCTATCGAACTTCGTGTATTTTCTGAAGTTACAACAATTCCTCCATTTGAGCCAACTGCAAAAACTGTCAAAAATATTGATACCCGTTTAGAAGTAAGGCCCATTGATCTTAGACGTAATATTTTACAACACGTTTTCAAAACTAGAAGTTTAGTTCTAAAAACAATTAGAGATTATTTCAATGATCAAAATTTTGTTGAAATTAATACTCCAAAAATGATTGCAACAGCTACTGAAGGTGGAGCTGCATTGTTTCCAATATTTTACTACAACAAAGAGGCATTTTTGGCTCAAAGTCCCCAATTGTACAAAGAACAATTAACTATGAGTTTTGAAAAAGTTTTTGAAATTGCACCAATTTTTCGAGCAGAACCTTCTAGAACTAATAGACATTTAGCTGAAGCAATATCTATAGACCTGGAAGAAGCTTTTGTAGATTATAATGATGTAATGAACAGAATTGAGGAAATTATTAAAGTTTCAATTAGTGCAGTAAACGATTACATCAAAAACAACCCTGATTCAGAATTTACACCAACTCAAATACCTGAAAATATTCCAAGGTATACTTACAATGATCTTGTAGAAAAAATGCAAAAGGCAGGTGCAAAAACAGAGTGGGGTGATGATTTGTATCCTTCCAATCTCAAAAAAATTGGATTAGATGGGTTTTACTTTATTACCGATTGGCCTTTAGGACCAAAACCATTTTACGTAAAAGATAGTAAATCAAACCCTAAAATTTCTGAGTCCTTTGATCTGATGTTTGGTGATTTAGAATTATCATCAGGTAGTACAAGAATTGAAAAACGCAATGAGTTAGCCCAAAGAATGAGCAATAAAGGAATGAAAACAGACTCTTTTGAATATCATCTAAATGCATTTGATTACGGTGTGCCCCCACACGCAGGTTGTGGAATTGGTCTTGAAAGATTGATTATGGCTTTAACTGGAATTGAGAATATTCGTGATACCACATTTTATCCTAGAGATGTAGACAGACTTACCCCATAAAATTTTGTTGAATTTTTTATAGTTAAAATTTTCTATCAAGCCATTAAATCATTCAAACTTATCATTCCCAATACACTATTTTCTGAGACAACAGGTAGACGTTTAATTTTATTTTGTTCCATTAATTCAATGGCATGATGAATTTCATCATCTTTGTTAATTGAAATCAAAGGATAACTCATTAGTCTATTAATTGGAGTATCAATTGGGTAGGCATGGGAACCGATTTTAATTGTAAAATCTCTATCTGTTATTATTCCTACTAATTTGTTGTTTTCAATAACTACCACCGCCTCAATATCTCTCGTTTCCATAATTTTGGCTGCATCTGATGCAGTAGCTGTTGATTCTAAACAAAGAGTGGATGGATTCATCACTTCTTTTATTTTTTTATTTTTTAGGGCAGAATCAATTTGCATTATTTTTCACTCATTTATTTCTGATATTTCAATTCATTTATTGATTTTCATGATTGAAGATCATGTTCATTGAAGTCCGATCCTAGAGATACATTGAGAAGCACAGTAGAATCTGTTGTTTGAAATTCTAATTCTTTGTCAGGGAGAAAACTTCTGAAAACTTGTTTTAGTAATTGTTCAGTAAATACAGACCATTTGGTACCCAAATCATGTTGAATTAGAAATGAATGTACATCCCCGTTAACTCTATGATCAGAATTCATTCCAGATGCTTTCATATAATCCTCAAGCGTTTCAATACATCGTTTTAAATCATAACCTCCCTTGATGAACATGACTGTGTCTTTGATTGTAGGAAAAATTAAATTAATTATTTCATCAATTTCTTGTCCATCTAAATCCTCTCCTAGTGATTGTAAAATCCCTACAGGTACTGGAATTAATCCAATTTTTTGTGAAAATCTATCCCATTGAATAAATTTCTCTAGAATTTGTTTGACCAGAACATTTTGAGAAATTCCTTTTTGACTTGCTTCTGTTTCTAGTTCTGAAATTAATTTTTCAGATAATCTATAAGTGATGCTTCTTGTTGGATCTTTTTTATTTGTGTGTGTTTGTCTTTTTGAAGTATCCATGCTTTCGATCATTTAATTCACTTGACTGATATTAATTGATGTCTTCTTGTTTTGTGTTATTTAAAACACATTCAATTGTGGTTTCTTCTAAATCACAATGAATTGTAATCTCTTGGATTTTACTCATATATAGAAAATATCTTTTTCCGTCTCTGTTAATCGAGCCTGAAATTGCTAGTAATTTTCCGTCGTATAGTTTTTGCAATTTTCTATATACTGTACTTAGTGGGATTCTTTCTTCTTCAGAAATGACCATTGCAGATTTTGGTTTTTCAACAGTATTTTTTAAAATCTGTTTGCAGTACCCATCAGCAAGACTTTCCAAAATCACTTGCTTTCTTTCTGCATCTGTAATTTTTCTTGTTTGTACTAAATCCAACATGAGTTTTTTTTTCTGAAAATCAGTTATAACCCTGATGTTTGCATTGTCTTGCAATGTACCCAAATTTGTTATATTTCATAAAAAATAATTTTTTTTATGAAAAATTCTAATTTCAAATTCTTAATAATTGCAATTTCCGCATTTGTATTAATTTCTATATCGACTAGTTTTGTTAATGCAGAAAATGTTCCAAATTGGGTGAAAAATAACGCTTTATGGTATGGTCAAGGGCAAATTTCAGAAACTGAATTTCTAAATTCGATCAAATTTTTAATTGAAAATAACATCATTGTTTTAGAATCTGATAAAAAATTTGAAAAATTAATTGATACTCAAATACTAATTCCTAATGGTAACTATGATGTTTCTGGAGGCTCATTTTATTTACCATTAAATTTGGAAATTCCTACAAATACTAAAGTAACCTGGTTAAATGATGATACTGTTCTTCACACAATTCAAAGTCAAGACAAATTTGGAAATATAGTTGGATTATTCAATAGTGCACCATTAAATTCAGGTGATACATTTGAATTCATTTTTACTGAATCAGGAGTTTACAACTATTATTGTTCATTACACCCATGGCGAGTTGGTGTAGTAACCGTCACATAAAATCAAAATTGAAAATCACATTAATAATTTAAGTATTTAAATTATTTTTTCCATGTGAGGATGATTTAACATTAACCTTAATGCGTTCAGATCTGCCTAGATTCATTTCATCCTCATTTCATTCCATTCAAACAAATTTTATTTTCAAACTAGTGTCAATTATAATTAGTAAAGCCAATAACTTATCTAGTGATGAGATTGAATTTAGTGCATTGAAAGAAAAGTTTGTCAACATTGATGGAAATAAAATTCGATATTTTGAATCAGGTTCTTCCAAAAAAACATTGCTGCTTGTTCATGGTCTGGGTGCATCATCTGAAAGATGGGAACATGTATTGCCTATTTTTACAAATGATTTTCGTGTGATAGTGCCAGATTTAATCGGATTTGGTTATAGTGATAAACCTGCTATTGATTATACTATTGACTTTTTTTCAAATTTTTTAGAAAAATTTTTAATTTCTTTAGGGATTAACAAAACCAGTATTATTGGTTCTTCATTAGGGGGACAAATTGCTGCAGAATATGCTTCATCCCATTCTCAATCTGTTGACAAATTAATTTTGGTATCTCCTTCAGGAATTATGAAACAATCTACATTTGCTCTTGATGCATATATCATGGCTGCACTATATCCAAACGAACAAAGTGCAAAAAATGCATTTGAAATTATGGATGCTTCGGGAAGAGAAGTTCCTACAAACATAATTACAGAATTTGTAACCCGAATGAAATTACATAATGCAAAATTTGCTTTCATGTCTACTTTGCTGGGATTAAAACATTGTGAATTAATTACAAAAAAACTTGAGAATATTTCTTCTCCTACATTAGTTATTTGGGGTGCTGATGACCCCGTAATTCCTATCACTTTTGCAAATGATTTTATTTCATCTATCAATAATTGTGAATTTTATGAAATGAGTAAATGCGGTCATACTCCATATGTTCAAGAACCAGAATTATTTGCTACTCAGGCATTAAAATTTTTGAATAATTGATAAAAGGACTTAAATTAGATTTATTAAATTATTTGGTAATGAATGGTAATGGCAACCCCTATGATCCGACTACAATGTTTAAAAACTGGATACAAAAAAATGGTCAAGCACAAGCTGAATTTATGAAAAGTTTTGGTAATCTGATGACAAATCAACCAAATCAAACATTCAACCCGTTAGAAACTCTAAAAGATGTCTCTGAAAAAACTATGCAAACGCAATCTAATATTATAGATAATATGTCCTCCTTGCAAACAAAAAGTATGGATACTATGTTTAACATTGGACAGATGCTTCCATCTTTTATGAATTGGGGCGCATACAAAACCACCATTAGCAGCAATGGTAGGATCTCAATTCCTGAAGCTGAACGTAATGCCCTTGATTTAAGCGATGGCGATTTAGTTCAAGTAATTATTTTACCAATAACAAAAAAATCTAAAACCAAGAAATCAAGAAAATAAGTTAAATCAAAAAAATCTAAATAAATTCTAAAAATATATTTTCGCTATATTCAAAAATACATACAAAATAATTTTTGGTTTTAATATCATATTCTGCAAATATTGCTTGAACTTGTGTAATTTTTTAAGATTTTGTTTGCGAATTTATTTTCATAAGTTATTTACACA
>Ga0208407_1000089_pt1 | contig 40511 bp, 42 predicted proteins | sample ETNtaG_9_FD_185775 | JGI IMG/M metagenome (GOLD analysis project Ga0208407, IMG submission 185775) | Marine microbial and viral communities from oxygen minimum zone, Eastern Pacific Ocean - ETNP201406SV69 (SPAdes) (version 2) | ecosystem: Environmental > Aquatic > Marine > Oceanic ...
ATGATAATTCTGGCGCCTTCGAGGGTACAATTGAATACACAATGTTAAATCAACTTAACGTTGATGATAACAACTTGTACGCTGGCCTTGCCACAATCGATTCTGATATCGACGTAATTGTTGAACAGGATATGACTGACGAGGATTCACTTAGAGTCAACTTCTATGACCTAGGTGCAGATGGTGTTAGTACTCAAATTGCAGACCAAGTTGAAGCTCCAACACACAGTGGTGTAGTTTCCCTTGATCTTGACAATTACAAGATTGCAGATACTGTTGTTGTAACATTAGATGATCAAGATATGAACACAGATTCTGAACTAATCGACATATATATCACATCAGCTACAGACGATAAAGTTGGTGACGGTACCACTGCCGGTTTAGTTCTAGATATTACTTATGATGATCAAACCTGGATCAATCACGCACTTGATGCAGATTGTACCACTGCCGGTTCTCCGGACAATGGACTACATCTAACAGGCTTTACATTAGTAGAGACTGAGTCTGATTCAGGAATCTTCACTGGTAGCTTCCAAGTACCAAGTACATTCTGTCATGCCGATAACGGTACTGTAACAGTAACTGGTACAGACATTGAAGTCAACTATCAAGATTACAGAAACGCATCTGGTGAATCTATTGAAGTAGGAGATGGTGCAAGCGTTAATGCAAACACCGGTTCTGTTGCTTTTGATAGAACAGTCTACCCAGTTCCATATGGTTCTGCTTCAGGAACACAATTCCTTGAGCACGCAACTGCAGGTACTGCTGACTTAGCACAAGGTGATGTCGTCGTACACGTTAGAGTAACCGATGCTGACTACAACGTATCAGCAATGGGTGAAGACTCTATTACAGATGCTAACGTTACACTTAATATCGAAAGAGGATCTGCTTCTAAATTCTTAGCAACCCTAGGTAACACTACCTCTGGAGCAACTGACGGTTTAACCGCTAACGGTAAAATGGTCGAAGTATCTCCAGATTCTGGTGTATTCGAGTATGATCAAACTGTCACATTTACAAGTGGACCAACTACAGATTGTCCATCTGCATTTAGTGCCGGTTGTATCTTACAAGGTGATATCATCACTGTAGAATACACTGATAACAATGATGCCTCAGGTAAGAAACAAACTGTAACTGACTCTGCTACTTTCGACCTTAGAAACGGTGTATTACAATCCGATAAATCTGTCTACTTAATTGGTTCAGATATGATCTTAACCTTAATTGAGCCAGACTTTGACCTCGATAATGATGGTGCACAATCCGTTCCACTCAATTTGATTGAATGGGACAGTGATGCAGCAACTACAACCTTAAATGGTAACGAATCCGGTGGCGATAGCACTGCTAACGCAGCCGCATTTGATCCAGAGCCTTCTAATCTCAGAGAAACAGGTGACTCTACTGGAATCTTCCAAGTAGTCATTGAAATCCCTGAAACCTTAGGCGGCGATAAATTGGATAGAGGTGAGAAAATCGACTTAGAATACACTGATTGGGGTCCAGCCGGAGCTGACTATGTTGGACAAGAGGATGAAGATATTGGCTTAACTGTCTATACTTCTAACTTTGGTGCAACAATAGAACTCGATCAAAAAGTATACACATGGACTGACAAAGTCTACATCACAATTGTCGCCCCTGACCATAACATGGACAGCGGTTTAGTTGACGAAATTGGTGACACTACTGATGACCCAATAAAGGTCTCAAGTAGAGGTAACGAACTCGACAACTACAAACTCGTTGAATCAGGTGCTGACACAGGTATTTTCATCGGTGAGGTAACTCTCGCTGGATTTGCCCATGATGCAGATGGCGATGGTACAAACGATATTACCGGAACTGCAACTACATTAACTTCAACCCAGTCTACTACAGTACAAACTGGACCAACTGAAGGTAAACTTGCAGTAACTGACAATGACGGAATCACTGTCTCCTTTGAATTCTCAGAGGATGAAACAGTTGTAGGTTCTGCCTTAGTTAGATGGAATATCGGTGAGGTACAATGGCTCGAGGCCAGCTATCCAGCAAGCGGAACAGGTGTTGTAAGAGTAATTGACGCAGATATGAACTTAAATCCAGAGGCAATCGACAACTTTAATGTTGACGCTTGGTCTGACTCCGATGCCGGAGGTATTGACCTTACTGTAACTGAAACTAATGAGGCAACTGGAATTTTCGAAGGAACTGTATTCTTTACAGTCTCTAACGATTCTTCCGGTCATAGACTCAGAGTAGCAGAAGGTGACACAGTCACCGCAGAATATGAGGACAATACATTACCTGAACCATATACTACTGCAGATGAACTTGATATCACAGCCACATCACTAATCGGTACTGTTGTACCACCTCTCGAGAGAGCACCAGCTGCTAACTTGAGAACTGTTGATGCATTCGGTAACAGCTTAAGTGCTGTTAGCGTTGACCAACAAGTACAACTAACTGCTGACTTAGCAAATGGTCAAGATAGAGAGCAAGCATTCGCATACTTAGTACAAGTTCAAGACGGTGACGGTGTAACAGTCTCCCTCGCATGGATTACTGGTTCACTATCTAGTGGTCAATCATTCAGCCCTGCATTATCATGGATTCCAACCGAAAGTGGTAGCTACACAGCAACTGCATTCGTATGGGAATCAGTAGATAATCCAACGGCATTATCACCACCAGTCAGTACAACAATAAGTGTACAGTAAGAATAACTAGTTCTAATTTTCCTTTTTTTCTTTTTTTTAATACCTCTTAACGAAAGTTATGCACAATTTTTTCAAAAGTAATATCTAGGAGTATATTGGAAATAAATTAAATTGAATTACATATTTTTATTTTCTATTCTTTTTGTATTGTTATTATTTCCAATTCAAGATTCATTCTCAGAATTAGAACTTTCTACAAATAGTAAAGTCTATGCTCCTGATCATACTTTACAAGTTTACGGAAATGGTTTACCTGGAGAAAATCTAATTTTAAGATTATTTGCACCAGATGAATCAATTACAAAATTTGAACAAATTCAAACAAACCCTGATGGAAGTTTTAACCACCAATTACTGACTTGGCCTGATCCTTCATCTAACGTTCCTTACGGAACTTATGTAGTTGAAGTGTTAAGTACTGAACAAAACGGTCTATCCAAAAAAATTGATATTAGTTTTTCATCCACAACAGAATTAGTATCTGTTGCAGTAGAAAGGCAAATTGATACTGTTGTTTTTGCACCTGAAACTGGTGCAATCAATCAATCATTTCGCGTGTTTATTCAAACAACACGTGATGGCTTAAACATTGGAAATGATCCTATCCAACTTCTTGGAAACTCTCAAATCCATTTACCTGACGGCTCGTCATTATCTTTGAAAAACTCTTTTAAGACATTATATGCAGGAGTTTATTATTTTGATTATACACCAAGGCAAGAAGGAACACACGTATTCCAAATCTCTGTTTTTAATGAGGGTGTTGCATCAAAAGGTTTTGCAGCCACTCATGTTTTGAGTCAAAACCTTGGTGGAATAAACAAACAAATCAGTAAACTCAATTCTGTTTTAGACGAAACCTCAATTGAATTAAACATTTTAAAATCTGAAATTGCAGGATTTGATGATACGTTATCTACAGCCAGTAATAATATCAATGAAAGTACAGAAAGTATTTCATCATCAGTTAATTCTATTGAGGAGGCATCATCTCAACTTAATTCATTATTATTTCCAATTATCGCATCAATAGGAATTATAGTTGCTTTACAAATTACAATCATTGCTAGACGAAGATAGTAGTAATTATGCAAAAATCTGAAATAAAAACAATTGTTATTCTAATTCTTTTTTTACTTTTTTCACCTATAACTAGTGCTCAAGCAATTACTGCTGATGAATTATTTTTTTCTAATAATTTTGAAGACAAAATTATTGATAATTCAAATATAATTGATGTATCTCCAAATTTTTTTGTAGAAAATAATTTTAAAAGGTATTTGATTTTTGGTTCAAATTCATTAGAAAATAATATTTTAAAAAATAATTCCGTCTATGGCATTCAATCTGATCATGGTTTTTTTTATGTATCTGTTCTTTCTGAAACTATTGCATCCAATTTAATATCTCAGGGATATTATGTAATTGAAGATTCCAAATTAGATTTTCATAACTCTGAAGAAATAATTTCTGATGCTTCAAGAATAGGCGACATCACTGGTTCTACAATTGCTAAACAAAAGTACAATTCCACTGGAAATGATATTGTCATTGCAATAATCGATACGGGTGTTGATTTTTCAAATCCTGACATACAACATTCACTTGCTAGAGATGAATCAAATAACCCTATGATGCTTGATCCTGACGGGCAAGGAATTATTTTAACAAATGCAACCTTTGCAGCAAATATCAGTCCATATGAAACCATTAGAAATCATACAAAGCCTATTTTAGAAAATATGACATCATCAGTATATCATACACGAGATGGTGTGTATCTAGATATTTTACAAGGAGGAAATAATACAACAATACAAGTTTATAATTCACTATTTCCACAATTTGGTTCTTCAACAATTTTTAATGGAACTTTGTCTAATGATATGAAAATTGGATTTAGTCCTACAAATTTCATTAAATCTCAAAGTGGAATATATCATCTTGGAGTAATGTATCAAGGTGGTCTATTTGGTAAAATCCAAGTTGTTCCAGTGTTAGTTGTAGATTCAGTTTCTTCAGGTATCTACGACACTATAATTCCTGATCTTAGTACTTCGTGGCAAGATTATAATCAAGATGATTCTACTGAAAAATCTGACTATGATTTTGATTTTACAGATGAAACACCTATTGTTTTAGGAAGTGGAAATGAATTTTTAGTATTTGATTCTGATAATGATGGAAAAAATGACTATAGTGCAGGAACTTTTGGTGCTAATGTTTTAGATGTCTATGGTGTAATTAAAAATAATTCTACAACAATTGATGATTCAATAAATGCAATTAATGGAACTTTGTTACCTCCTATAGATCCAGACGGTAATTTTTTTGGGGTGATGACTGATTTTATGGGACATGGAACATCTAGTGCTGCATCTATCACTTCACGTGGACATGAAACTTACAATATCTACAATGATACAAAAAAATATTCTATAATTGGTGTAGCGCCAGATGCAAAAATTTTACCAGTAAAAGCACTTTGGTTTGGTGATACTGTTTATGGTTGGTTATGGGCAGCTGGATTTACAAATACTGAAAACAATTGGAAATTTTCAGGAAAACCCAAAGCAGATATTATTTCTAATAGTTGGGGAATATCTAATTTTCCTAATTCAAAATATTCACCTGGTATGGATGTTTTATCATTAATTCTTAGTATTCTTTCAACTCCTCATTCATTACATGATGATTATCCTGGTGTGACAATTATTTCTAGTGCAGGGAATTCTGGACATGGATATGGTACAATTGGATTGCCCAACGCATCACCATTTGGAATTTCAGTAGGAGCTACTACAAATAATGTATTTGTTGGATACGGTCCGTTTAAAGATCAACCACGATTTGGAAATAATACTAATCATCATGATCATGTAGTTGATTTTTCTAGTAGGGGTCCAAGTTCTATTGGTGATCCTAAACCTGATTTAATGAGTATTGGTGCACACGGATTCACTCCTTCAAATATTTTAAAATCATCAAAAGACTCTAAAGATGAATCTTTTTCATTGTTTGGTGGAACTAGTATGGCAGCACCATTAGTTTCAGGAAGTGCTGCAATTTTGATGCAGGAAATGAAAAAACAATTTCAAGATTATGATCCATTCATAATCAAAAATATTTTAATGTCTACTGCAATTGATTTACAAAATGATCCTTTCACTCAAGGATCTGGATTAGCAAATATTGAATCTGCATTAGATTATGTTCATGGTAGTAATGGTGTTTTCATAGTATACAATAACGCATCTTATGAAAATATCAAAAAAATTCTTGAACCTGCATTATTAAATATTAATTCTACTGAAATTGGATTTAATGAATTTCAATTTTCTTCAAAGTTATTTCCTATGACAAGTTGGTTTGCAGGTCAATTATCTCCTGGAGACAGAACAACTGCTACATTCACAATAAATAATCCAACGAATCAAACACTCACAATTAATTTAGAATCAAAAAATATTTCATTAATTAAAAACACCCAATTAAATGGAATTACTAATCCTCGACAACAAGAATCAATTTTAAATAAAACTGATACTTTTATCCCAAATTATGTTAAATTATCTGATATCCAAACTAATGAAAAACTAAATGATTTTTTTGATAACCAAAACCCAATTCCAGATGATTCCACATTAATGATATTAAATCTAAATTTTCCTTTCAATCAATTTATGAATTCAACTTCTGACGTCTATGCAGATGATCTTAAAATTTCTTCATTGTATCTCTATGATTGGATTGATAAAAATAACAATACTGAAATAACTTCTGATGAATTGTCTATGGTAAATCGAGCTGGTTCATGGGGAACTGTTCAGGAATTACGAATTTCAGAACCTAAAGAAAAATTTGACGGCACACCTTTAGTTGGAGTTTATCCTGTCCCATTACGTTATTCATATTGGTTAGGTAACACAAATCAAAATTCAACTTCTATGGAATACACTCTATCTGCTAGTTATTATAAAAATGAAGAATGGTCTGTTTTGTGGCCTGATTCCAAAATTATCAATGTCCCTCCAAAAAATACTGCAAATGTGGACATCACACTGGTTGTTCCAAATGATTTTCAAACTGGTGTTTATCAAGGATTTTTAAATTTCAAAAGTAATAATCACTCTGTAAATGCCCCTGTTTCTTTTGTAGTTAAAGAAAAAATTTTAGAAAAAGACTCTACAATATTTGTAAAAGGAAAATTAACTAATGATATTCTTTATGGAAATGGATTTACTAAAGGTGCATTTGATATGTCTAATCGGTACATGGCAGGTGATTGGAGACAATATTATTTTGATATTCAAAATAAATTAATTGATACTTCAATTATTGAACTTTCATGGAAATCTGATGACACAAATTTTGGGGTATTTGTTATGGATCCTTCTGGAAAAATAATTCAAACAAATGTTCCCTCTGGAGTTTTTGGTCATTTTCTAGGATGGCCTTCACTTGATTGGTTAGGAAATTCTCTCTTTAGTCAAGGAGGTGGATTTTATCCTGTAAAAAATAAAGACAATACATCAACAGTTCTCAATATTCCAATTAATCAAACTGGAACATATACACTGTTAACACATTCAACATTATTTGGAGGAAATTCAACTACTGAACCAATTACAATAAAAGCAAAATTTACAAATCTTTCATCTGAGAAAATAATTGATTCTGAAAATTCTCCTGATTCAAAATCAATAATTATTGATTCAAAAAATTCAGAAATTCTTTCTGAATCTATAGATCAAAATTTGACACTTTCAAATCATGAATCACTAATAATTTCTAATAGTGAATCAAAAATAAATTTTGAAATTGGACTGATAATTGGAATTATTATAGGAGTAGCGATCGGAATCACTCTAATATTCATAATCAGGCAAAAAAATACCTAAAATTCTAATAAGGTTTATAACCAATTTGTCGAGTAATCCAGCTTGAATGTCAGAGGTCGGAACAAAAAAATCTGATGGGTTATCCCGCAGAGATTTTTTAAGATTAATGGGTGCCGCAGGCACAGGCTTGGCGTTTGCTCCATTTATCCCATTTGGAGATTTTATGCCAAATCCTAATCAGGCATCCTTAGAAAAAGTTCCAGTAATTTTACCTGATGGAACTCAAGCAAATATGAATACTTATCCAATTAATCATGCTGAAGTAATTACTTACCCTGCAACTGGAGATGCTGCATTAGATGCAGAGGCATTTCGAAAATGGCAATTCATTAGACTTCCTGAAGAATTAGGTGGTGGAAATACTGAAGCAACTAGTCTTCGTGCATATAGTATGATTTGCCTTCATCTTTGGTGTTTATGGAAATATTGGCCTGATGATGGAAGAAAGAGAGGTGAATGTCCTTGTCATGGAAGTATGTATGATCCACAAACTGGAACTGCATTTGTTGGACCTGCATCATTACAAGCAGCACCGTCAAACACATTACCTCAATTAAGTATGGAAGTTGATTCTGATGGATTTGTTTTTATTTTACCACCTAAATTTGATGCAAATGCAAATGGAGTAATTGGATATGGCCGTTTCACTTGAGAGAAAAACGGGTATAGTAGCCCTACTTTATTGGATTTGGGACGGAGTAGATAGAACTATTTTTACTGCAATAAAATTTTCTTTTCCAGCAAGATTTGTAAGTCCTTTTGGATTTTTAGGAATGTTAACATTTACTGTATTTATTATTCTTGGAGTTTCAGGAGCTCTGTTGATGTTTTATTATCAACCAATTTTAGATAGAGCATGGGATAGTGTTGAATTCATTAATGATGATGTTCCATTTGGTTTTCATATAAGAAATATTCACTATCACGGTTCTAATGCTATGGTTTTACTTGCAGTTCTTCACATGTATTATCAATACTTTAGTGGAAGATACAAAATTAGAAATGAAATTTTATGGATGACCGGTGTTATCTTAGGTGTTGTAACAATTCTTGAAGCATTTACTGGTTATGATGTTATATTTAGTGAAAGAGCAGAACTTGCAATCAGTATTGCTGCATCGTTGACAACATCTATTCCTGTAGTTGGACCAACAATTCGTGATGCGGCGCTGGGTAGTGGATTCTCGGATTTTGTTTTAAGATTTTATGCACAACATGTGTTCTTGTTACCAATAGTCATGTTGGGATTAATGGCGGTACACTTCCCAAGATTCTTAGTATTTGATGTTCCAATGGTTATGGCAATTGGTGGTGCAATTTTGATCACTGGTGGTGTTTTCCCAATTGATATGGGATTCAAATTTGAACCTACTGTCCCACCTGGTGTTACAGTTCCTGAATGGTATTTGACTGGAATTTACGCTTTTATGAGGACTCAATATGATAAATTCGTTACAGGATTGCTGTGGCCATTAGCGTTTATCATATCACTTGTATTGATTCCATTCCTTGATAGGTACAAGAAATTCTCATGGAGAGATAGACCAATGGTTACTGCATTTGGAATTACTAGCCTTGCACAAATTATGGTAACCACTTACTGGGGATTCTATATCTCACCTGATGTATCCATTCCATTGGTAGAACGTTTGGTAATTGATCCTATCTTCTTCTATGGAACAATGTTACTACTGGTTCCATTAGGATTTGGATTCACATACATGATGATTAAACTTGCAAATGAAGCTGAGAGGAAATCAAAACTTGCAAAAAGTTCTGGTCCACAAAAAGTTGCTACAATCAATCTTTCAGATAAATGGATTAATTGGTTGCTTGTTGCATTATTGGCATTCCAAGTATTTCTCAATATTGCAGCATATAATGCTGCTTTAACAGGAATGAAGAATGTTTCATTATTCTTAGTTGGAATTATCTTATTGGTATTTGCTGCATTCTTCCATATCTACAGATATGCATTAAGTCAACAAAAGAATGCACCACCACCTGCACCTGTAAAAGTAGAGGATAATTTACCAGAGTTAACTGAATCTGATGTTGCCTCTGAAGTTACTTCAGATTCAAACGAGACATCCAAACTTTCAAGCGATGAAAATTCTGAAGAAAAACCAAAAGAATTAGCACCTAGTGTTCCAACAACTAAAGCTGATTTAGATATTACAACTAATGATGTCAATTTAGGATCTCAGGATCTAACAAAACCTTGATTGAAAAAATTCTAAACAAGCTTTATAAGAACTTGGAAAATCTACAGAAATTATGAGTACTACAACATCAAGTCATGCATATGGAATTGGTGTTATTGCATTAATTATTGGCATGGGTGCTTCAGTGGTTTTTTATACATCGTTTTATCTTCCTGAATCTTTAGAAAAACCATCAGTTGATATACATATTTTGGAACCCACTGAAAATTTCATAATTAGTATTGCAGAAGGTGCAGCAACTGAAGGAAACCCTAGTTATGTCCCAAACAAACCTAAAATCACTTTAACAATCGATAATCATGTTATTTGGATGAATGATGATGCAACTCCACATACTGTTACTGCGGATCATAGACATATGGATTCATACAGTGGTGAATTTGGTTCTGCAGGAGTAGTAATGCCTGGAGAATCATATGAATTCATATTCACTGAACCTCAAGAACTTCATTACCATTGTGATCCACATCCATGGATGGTTGGCTCTTTAGTTGTTGAAAAGAGTAGATTCTAGTTAGAATATTTTGCAAAAATTATCTTACTTTCAATTTCTTTGTGTTGCTCAATTATTGATACTCTGAACTTAACTTCATATTCTTGATCTGGTTGAAATTCAATAACTGCTGTAAATTCTGCTTTATTTTCTGGCATTGTATCTTTATTGATAAATAATCTTGAAACATGCTGTGATATCTTTTTTTGATTATATGACTTGTAGATAATATGTTCATTTGAATCTAAAATTGTTGTATTAACTACAACTCCATCATACCTTCCTGGATAAGAAACAGAAATTGTTCCAATAATCTCAGAATTTTGAGAAATATCTTTTGAATTTAACTGAAATTCTAAATCTCCCATACTGATTATCCATTTTTGTATGAATAAATAATTTGTTAAGTGGGCCCAAAGGGCTTCGATCCCTTGACCATTGGATTAGAAGTCCAACACTCTATCCATGCTGAGCTATAGGCCCAGAAACCTACCAATTAATTGACATTTTAAGGGTTTACAGCCATTTTTTGTCATAATTTTCTCTTTCCATTTTAAATAAAAATTGTTGTGCATATCCACAATATGGACCAAAATAGTTTACAATTTTTTCATGTAATAATTGATATTGTTTTTCAGTAATTGTTTTAGTTTCAATTTTAAATTGTTTTGAATAATATTTTTCTAAAATTTTGATCATCCATGTATCTAATGGAAATGCATCTAATTTGTTTAATGAAAATAACATTATACAATCTGCTACTTTATTTCCTACACCTGGAATCAAACAAATATTTTTTTTTGCATCATTATAATCACATTTTTTTAAATATTCAAAATCAATTTTTTTTAAAAATATCATTTCTGATGCTTTTTTAATAAATGGGGCTCTGTATCCTACACCACATTTTTTAATTTCATTAATTGATGCATTTGCAAGTTTTTCAGGTTCAGGAAACAAAAAAAAGTCTTTATTTTCTATTTTCAATTTTGTTCCAAATTTTTCAGTAATTTTTTCTAAACTATTTTTAATTTTTTGAATATTTGAATTTGATGAAATAATAAAAGAGATCATACATTGAAATGGATCTTGGTTAAAAATTTGTAAACCTTCATATTTTTTCACTGCTTTTTTCACTGTTTTGTCTTTAGAAATCGAACTGATAATCAATTTCATGTCGTCATTTTTTCTAAAAAAATTTGTTTTTGAATTTTTAATTGATTTGATTGCTCCATTTTTGTTTATTTTTAATACATCTTGTCCGTTAATTCCATACCAATTTACTCTATCTTTTTTCCAAAGAAAAACTTGTCCACTATTTATTGAATTATTTACATTTATGGAAAATTTATTTTTCATTTTAAATGGTAATTTTATCATTTACCATTGGTGCATATGTCTCTAAACCAAATTGCTCATTAATTTCTTGAGCAAAAATCTGACATGATTCCGAATCTCCATGGACCGTCCAAACTTTGGGATTTCCTTTGATTGTTTTAATCATTTCAAATAATTCTTTTTTATCTGCATGTCCTGAAAATTGAAATTGTTTTACTTCAGCTTGAACATTAAGATCACTGCCTCTAGTTGAAACTTTTCCAGTATCTAGTAATTTCTTTCCTGGTGTTCCTTCACCCTGATATGAAACCAGTGCAATCCCATTTTTACTATCAAATGAGAGTTGTTGTAAATAATATACTGCATTGCCACCAACTAACATTCCAGCTGGTGAAATTACTACACATGGTTCCTCCATTGCACGTTTTCTTTCTGCATGTTCTCTTATTGCTGTTGAACTTTTAATTGCGTCTGAAAATATTTTTGGGTCTCTAAGATATTCTGGATGTTTAAACATGATTTCATTTACTTTTAGTGCCATTCCATCCATAATGATTTTGTGTTTGAAATTTCCACTTCTTAAAATACAAGCCATTTCTTGTGAACGCTCAACTGAAAAAGATGGAATAAATAAAATTCCTTTTCTATCCATTACTTCGTTTGCAAATTCTATTAATTGCTGTTCAGATGTTTTTCTAGGTATTTGTTCTGTTTTCGCATATGTACTTTCAGTTATTAGCAAATCTATTTCTCCAATATCTGTATCCATTTCTCGTAACATTCTTGAACCATTTGTTTTGATGTCACCTGTATAGAACAATTTCTTTTTTTCTGATTCAACTAAAACTGTACTTCCGCCAATCACATGACCTGATTCTCGAAACTCAAAACTTGCATTTCCTTTTGTTACTTTTTGTTTAAATCCAACTTCTTTTGCATTTTTCATCATGTTGTTTAATTCTGGTAAATCAAATGGATGTGAATTTTTTTCAATTTTTAACATATCATTAATTAATAATTTTGAAAGATCAAATGTTGGAGGAGTTGCATAAACATCTGTATTACCACTAACAAACAATGATGGAACATTTCCTGAATGGTCTAAATGTGCATGAGTAATCAAAATTGCATCCAAATCTTTTGGTTTTACATGTAAGGGATATTGTGGTGGTGATCCTCTCTTGCCAAACATTACTCCATAATCTAAGAGTAATTTTGTTCCATTACAATCAACTAAAAATCCTGATCGACCTACTTCATTTGCAGCACCTAATACTTGTACTTCCAAGGTTTTGATGCATTTTTAACGACGTTAAAACCTTTTTAGATAAACCGATAATTATCCCTATTATAGAATCGACAAAAGCTTTAATTAGTGACAGCTAAGATTGGATCCTCATGGGAAGAACCTATGATGAGTGGATAGCTCAACAAGATCAGGCTGTCGTAGCAAAAACTCGTGCAGGCGATGAAGGAAATAAACCACTTCTAAACCAAGTCAACTGGATTTGGGTTAACAATCTTATGAACAAGAAAGCTGACCTTAATCCATCAGCAGCAGAATTACTCGATTGGGTAACATCTGGTCAAATTGATGCAATGAGAAAATAAGCGTGAATTTCACGTTAACTTTTTGTTTTTTAAATTTTTGATTCTGGATTTTGTGCATAGGTTTTTTTAAAATCGATCATTTCCATAACAGGGTTATGAATTTCAATCATGGTTTAAATAGCTAAATCGATTAATTTTTTTTATAATGCCAATAGCAATTATTCCTGACATTGACGAACAAAGATGTATCGGATGCGCACTATGTGTGGAAATCTGTACATCACTTGGTCCAGATGTCCTTAGAGTAAAACCTGTTGAAGGCTGGAAGAGAGGTAAAGCATTTGTCTTTTACCCAGAAAGATGTATCACAGATGGTGCATGCATAGGTGTATGCCCAACAAAAGCAATTTTCTGGATGAGACCAATGAATTACACTGCTGGACAACCAGTACCTCTTCACAAAAACGGTGTCTTCATCAACGGTTGGGCAGAAGACGCAGCACTTTAAGTGTCAGTCTTTTAGCACATTCTTTTTTATTATTTTTTATAATCAAATAGATTTTTTCTTGATATTTTTTGGAAGAGTTTTAACAAAATATTTTAAAAATTCATCAGTTTTATCATATTTAATTTCTGAAAATTTATTTTTCTTAAAGAAACTGTCCCAAGTTTTTTGAAATTCAGTAAATTCTTTTGGTTCATAATTTATTCTAGATGTTTCATGATGTGCTGCAGGAAAAATATCTGAAATTTCAATTGGAATTAATCCTAAATGTGGATTATACTGACATACTTGAAATGAATTGAAATCCTTGATTTTCTTTTTTAGTGATAAATATTGTTGAGATAAATATCCTGGTTTGGTATTGGATTCTCTAGTAATCAGTAATTTCTTTTTCTTTGATTTGAATTTTCTAATTATTTTATGAAATGATTGTACTTCAGGGCGATGTTGATCATCCTTATCATATAGGAAAATTGCTCTTTCTTTGAATTTCGGTGTACCTAAACCCAAAAATTCTGAATTTTCAGTCATTACTTTGATCATTTCAAATAATTTTGGATGGGCTCTTGCTTTCTTAATTACATATTCCCATAATCTGCCTTCATGGATGGACTGTTTTACTTTATCGACTTCTAGCTTTATTGCATACAAATTATGAATTGCTAATTCATTAATTTTCATTGTTTCTTCTAATTGCCGCAATTCATCAGGAGTGTATTTTGTACATATTTCACAATTACATGGAAATACCTCAATATCTGATAGATATCGTGTTCCATCATCAGTTATGTATCTCAATTGTTTAGCATACAACATGTATGAAGCTGAGTCAAATGAATCACATCCTAAAGCAATAGCAAATGGTATTGTAAGTGGATGACCTGCTCCAAAAAGATGTAATGGAACCGATTCTGGCATTTGTTTTTTTGCAGATACAATCATTTGTGCTAATAATCTATATTCATATGATTCCATAAATTCAACTGGACTTCCTAAAGCTAACATTTTGAAACCCATATCGATTAATCCTTTAGTTGATTTTGATACAAGATCAAAATGTTCTCCACCCTGAATAGGGCCAATCCAAATCTGTCCATTATCTTTGCTATCATTAAGAGTTTGTTTACAAACTCTGAGAGTATGTTTAACATATGATTCAGCTTTTTTAATTGGTAATCCGTATCCTGTTGGTTTGTCTAATGGAATTGCAAAATCTGTAAATATCCCTGTTTCAAAATTTGCCATGTCTGCTGGCAATACTTCTAAATCTCCATATTCTAATACTTGATATCCTCCAGAATCTGTCATGATTGATTTATCGAAATCAATTATCTTGTGAATCCCTTTTTTCACTGCTTCATCACCATAATTATTTTTTGTAATGTATGCATTTGTAATGACAACATCAAATCCAATTTCTTTAATTTTTTTTGATGGAATGGTTTGTTTGACTGGGTGAATAACAGGAACAAATGCAGGTGTGTTTATCTCACCATGATTTGTATAGATGATTCCTATTCTTCCAGCTAAATCTGTTTTAGAAATTTGAAACAAGTGATTTAAGAAAATTAAAGGTATTATTTAATCAATGAGTAAAAAATTTTTCTAAATCGTTATTTTTTGTTACTAAACTTAACCAATCTATTTGTTCATTATTCTCTTTTTTAGAAATAGTTTCTAAGACCTTTTTGACTACATCTTGAATTTTCTTGTCGCTAACATCAACTTGAAATGCTTTTTCTTCAAATTTTTCAATTGTATCATGAGTAATTACTCCTAAAATTTCACTACCTGCATTTTCTTTAATTTTATTCTCTGAATAATTCCTTTCTTTATAGACTGATTCTAAATCATATGGATTTCTTCTTAAGATGATAATTATTTTTACTTGATTTTTTTCTAAAACATATGGTGCTAAATGTCCCACAATAATTTTTTCATCCAGTTTCATCCTTCTAAAAATATTAGAAAGTTTTTGAGTATCTACATCTTTTATGTTCTCATTTTTTTCAAAAACATCTGAATTTTTTGCAATTATGTTGATATCAATTATTGGAAAATTTAGTATTTGTGAAATTTCTTTTGTAATTGTATGTTTACCAACGCCTGGATTTCCAGTAATAACTATTGACACAATATTAAATTATTAGAACTAGATTAAACGATTTCTGCAATACTAATAAGTAGAATTACATTTTTGTGGGTATGCAAATAGGATTACTTGGTAAAGCAAATGTTGGCAAATCGACATTTTTTTCTGCTGCAACTGAAACATCTGTTGCTTCAGGTAATTTCCCATTCACAACAATTGAACCAAATGTTGGAGTAGCTTATGTTCAATCAGATTGTGCTTGTAAACATTTTAAATTAAAACATGAAAATCCATTATGCATAAATGGGACTAGATTGATTCCAATAAAATTAATTGATGTTGCTGGATTGGTTCCAGGCGCACATGAAGGAAAAGGTTTAGGAAATCAGTTTCTTGATGATGCAAGGCAAGCTGAAGTTTTAATTCATGTTGTTGATATTGCAGGTACTACTGATATTCAAGGTCAACCAATACCTGTTGGAACTCATGATCCCTTAGAGGATATTGCATTTGTTCAAGACGAGTTTGATCAATGGTTTATTGATATTCTCAAAAGAGAATGGGATAAAATTACTCGTGAAGTAGATCAAAAAAGAGCAAAACTTACTGATGGAATTGCAAAAAGATTCAGTGGTTTGGGGATTAAAGATTATCAAGTACAATTGGTGTTACAAAAACAAGGTCTCATCACTAGAAATCCAAAAGAATGGACTGATTCTGATATAGAAATTTTTGTAAAGGAATTAAGGGAAAATACTAAACCCATGGTTATTGCTGCAAATAAAGCAGATCTTTGTCAAGATCTTGATATAATTAAAAAAATTTCTAAAATTGTTATTCCTTGTAGTGCTGAAACAGAATTATTATTAAGAAAAGCTTCAAAGGCTGGAATAATTAATTACAATTCTGGTGATAATGGATTTAAAATCAACGAGGAAAAAGAAATACCTGTTCCACAACAAAAAGCACTTGATCTAGTTAGTAAAATTTTTTCTAAAATTGAATCTACTGGAATTCAAAAAATTCTAAATACAGCAGTGTTTGACTCATTAAATTTGATTGCTGTATACCCTGTGGAAGATGAAACAAAACTTACTAACAAAGATGGAATTATTTTACCTGATACAAAACTGCTTCCACAAGATTCAACTGCTAAAGATTTAGCAGTTTTAATTCATGCAGATATTGCAAAAGGATTTTTACATGCAATAGATTGTAAAACTAAGCAAAGAATCAGCGGTGATCAAAAATTAAAACATGGCGATGTGATTAAAATCGTTTCTACATTAAGTAGGGGATAATATGCTTGGTTTAGGAATTGAAAGTACTGCTCATACATTTTCTTGTGCAATAATTGAAAAAAAAGGCAAAAAAGGTAAAATTTTATCTGATGTTAGAAAAATTTTTCGACCTGATGCTGGTCAGGGAATTCATCCACGTGAAGCATCTCGTCATCATATTGAAAATAGTTCTTTAGTATTATCTAAATGCCTTAAAGAATCTAATGTATCTATTCAAGATTTAGATATTATTTCATATGCAGCTGGACCTGGATTAGGTCCTTGCCTTCGTGTAGGCGCAGTAGTTGCAAGATCTTTGTCTTCATTTTATAAAATTCCAATTTATCCAGTAAATCATGCAATCGGTCATATTGAATTAGGAAAATTACTAACTGGTGCAAATGATCCTTTAGTTCTTCTAGTTTCAGGTGGACATACAATGCTTTTGTCATTTCTAAATAAACAATGGAGAGTTTTTGGTGAAACATTAGATATTACATTGGGTCAACTACTTGATCAATTTGGTAGATCAATTGGATTTGCATCACCATGTGGAAAAAATATTGAAGAATTAGCATCTACCTCTTCAAATTATGTTACATTACCATATTCTGTTAAAGGAAATGATGTATCTTTTTCTGGATTATTATCTGCAACAAAACCTATTTCTGAAAAAAGTAAAGTAGATGCATGCTATTCTCTTCAAGAGACTGCATTTGCAATGATCAGTGAAACTGTAGAACGTGCATTATCGTTTACTTCAAAAAAAGAATTAATGATTGTAGGTGGTGTTGCTGCCAATAAAAGATTGTCTGCAATGTTAAAAGATGTATGTAAAAGACATAACTCCAAATTTTTTGTTGTACCATTACAATATGCTGGAGACTGCGGTAGTCAAATATGTTGGACTGGACTTTTAGAATCACAAGTAAAAGAGGGTGTTTCATTAAAGGATACCTTTGTCACTCAATCTTGGCGATTGGATTCCGTTAAAGTAAATTATTAAAATTATTTTTGATGTATTGCTTCATCTATTGTTTTAACCCAACTTTTTGTATTGAATACTCCAAATTTGTATGTCTGCTCACCTTTGTCTGTTTTTGCTGTAAAACATGCTTTTTTAATGAACAACCCTTCTTTCCAGGTTTTTATCACGTTTTCTAATGGTACATCTAGAACAGTTTCACCCATACGTTTTGTAAAATCCATAATTCTTGATTTTGTTTTATCAAATGCTAGTCTCTTATTTGTTAATGTCAAAATTCCTGGACCCAAGTTATCCTCATTACAATCTTCTTGTTTTATTCTTTTTTCTCCATCTTCCATGATTAATTTTTATTGAATTCTTTTAGATATAATGTTAGTGAAATTAATAAAAAAAGGTGCAGAAGCTGATATCCACATAGGTTTATGGAAAGATCATAAATCTATTTTTAAGATAAGAAAAATTAAAAATTATAGAAATTCTTTACTTGATTCAAAAATTCGTAAACAGCGTACAATTAAGGAATCACAAATGCTTTCTTTGGTAAAGTCTTTTGGAATTCCATCACCCCTTGTTTATTTTGTAAATTTAGAAAAAAGTATGATTATAATGCAAGAAATTCCTGGAAAATCTGTTCATGATTTAACTGAATCAAAAATAATTGAAGTTTCTAAAGAAATTGGAAAATTAGTAGGATTATTACATAAAAATGGAGTAATGCATGGTGATTTAACTACGTCAAATTTTATTTTATTTAAAAATATTATTTACATGATTGATTTTGGGCTTTCTCAAAATACAATTAAACCTGAAGATCATGCTGTTGATTTACGATTAATCAAAGAAATTCTTAATAGTGCACATGCAAAAATCATGCAATCTTGTTGGAAAAATTTTCTTAATGGTTACAAATCTATCGTTGGAAGTACTTATCAGACTAAAATTGTAAGATTAGTTTCAGATATTGAAAGTCGTGGTAGGTATGCACAAGTTGTCTGATCTACTTTTTGTATCTTCCAACATTCATAAATTCAATGAGGCGAAAGAAATTTTAGATTCTTTTGGGATCACGATCAAATTTTTTAAATTGACTTTGGAAGAAATTCAATCTTCCTCAATTAAACAAATTTCTATTAAAAAATCACAAGAGGCGTTTTCAAAATGTAAAAAACCTTTGCTTGTTGAAGACGATGGCATGAGTATTGAATCTCTTAATGGATTTCCAGGTCCCTATTCGTCTTATGTTCATAAAACTATTGGAAATCTAGGAATTCTTAATTTATTGAAAAGAAATAGAAATGCACAATTTGTTTCAACCATAACTTATTGTGATAAAAATAATTTGAAATCATTTGAGGGTAAAATTGATGGAAAAATATCTACATCTGAAAAAGGTAAGGGTTGGGGATATGATCCAATATTCATTCCAAAAAATAAAAAGAAAACTTTTGCTGAATTGACTGAAAAAAATAATCTTTCACATAGATACAAAGCATTAAAAAAATTTTCTAATTGGTATTTACATAAGAAGGAATCCAACGATCAATAAAACGCTCATTATTTTGTAGAATTGATATTCTTGAAACGAGACTTTCATCCATCACTGAAAATATTTTACTTTGTTTAGAAATTTCTTCACTAAATTTTTTTACTTCCGACATTTCTAACATATTTTCATGCTCAAGTCTGTTAGTTGAACGTCCAATATGCATATATGATTTTATTTCTATAAAGTGTGGACTAGCTTTTCTAAACATTTCTGCAAATGCAGGTATCATTTCTTTTTGATCATTGTAATTTCTAATTAATGTAATTCTTAACACTGTACGTGTATTGAGATTTTTTAACATATCTAATGTTTTATTCCATCTTTCCCATGAATCATCATATTTGGGCTTGTTAATTTCTATAAATGATTCATAATCTGCTGCATTTGTTGATAAATACAATTGTGTTGGTAGTGCATCTTCATCTTGTAATCTTTGAATCATATCCGGTTCTTGTCCATTTGTTACAAGAAATATTGATTTCGTTGCTTCTAATGATTTTAGATATTTAATTAATTCAGGTAATTTTGGATACATCGTTGGTTCTCCTGATAATGAAATTGCATAATGAGTCGGTAATAATGATTCATCTAATCTTTGATTATCATTTCTTGAGTCTCCATAAAATCCATCAATTAATTTTTTTCTTTCACTCATTAATTTTCTTAAAATTTGTTCAGGTTCTGCAACTTGTTTTACTTCCATATTCATTGCATCATAAAATTCCATAGGTCTCCAACAATAAACACATCGATTTTCACAATACATTCCAGCTGGTGAAAATTCCATACATCTATGTGTTAAAATTCCATAGAATTGATGTTTGTAGCAACTTCCTTCGTGCTTAAAAGATTTTTTTGTCCAATGGCATAATTCTACTGTAGAATGATCTGATACACCGTATTTTGCCTTTTTAAGTTGAGCAGCAATGGCAGGCTTTATCTGAATTAGATTGTCTTCTTGATTATCTACAATTTCTCCAGAACAACTCATATTCCTAATTTTAATTTGATTTACTTAAATTCATTTAGAATGGTATATAGAGTAAAGTAGTACATTTCACGAAATGAAAGTGTAATTTAATAACTGGAATTATTTAAATAAATCATAAATTGAAAGTCAAATTCGCTCTTGTATTTTTGTTCTTACTTGGTTCCACACTTAGTATTCCAATTTCACCAGTTTTAGCTGATACTGATATTGATGATGATGGGGTTTTAGATGAAATTGATAATTGCCCACGTCTTCAAGAGGATTATTTTGGTGAAATTGACGGTTGCCCTTCGAGAAATTTTACTTGGGTAGATACTGATTCTGATTCCATCCCTGATAATATTGATCAATGTATTTTACTTCCAGAATTTTTTAACGGATTTGAAGATGAAGACGGTTGTCCTGATGATAATTCATTAGAATTAATTTTTGATCAAGATTTGGATCAAATTTCTGACTTAGAAGATAACTGCCCACTGATTTCTGAAGTCTACAATGGTTTCCAAGATGAAGACGGTTGTCCTGATACACTTGCAATTGATTCTGATTCTGATGGTATTCAAGACTTTTTAGATAACTGCCCTTCAACTCTTGAAACATGGAATGGTTTTGCAGATTTTGACGGTTGTCCTGATGAGATAATTGTTCTTGATACCGATTATGACGGAATTTTAGATGTTGATGATCAATGTATTAATGAACGAGAAAGAATAAATGATTTCCAAGATGAAGACGGTTGTCCTGATATTTCTCCAGATCATATAGCACTTGATTCTGATCTAGATGGAATACGTGACACAATAGATCTTTGTCCATACCAAAAGGAAACTTTCAACAATATTCAAGATACTGACGGTTGTCCTGACGAACATTCAACTGAATTATTTGTTGATAATTTAATGAATGATTCTGATAATGATGGAATCTTAGATAGTATTGATCAATGCATTTCATTGCCTGAAACCTACAATGATTTCCAAGATCATGACGGTTGTCCGGAATTTCTTGCAGATTATGATACTGATTATGATGGAATCTTAGATAGTATTGATCAATGTAAATTAGTTCAAGAAACTTTCAACAATTTCCAAGATGAAGACGGTTGTCCTGATGATGTATTTTCTGAAATTCCTATTTATGATTCAGACAAAGATAATATTTTTGATAATTTAGATCAATGCATTTCATTGCCTGAAACCTACAATGGTTTCCAAGATGAAGACGGTTGTCCTGATTTTATTTCTCAAACAGATTCTGATTATGACTCGATTTTAGATATTTTTGATGATTGTAAATATGCAGTAGAAACCTACAATGGTTTCCAAGATGAAGACGGTTGTCCTGATATACTATATGATCAAAGATTAGCTGTAGATTCTGACAATGATGGAATTATTGATAACGTTGATCTTTGTCCTAATGCCCCAGAAAATTATAATAGATTTTTAGATGCTGACGGTTGCCCTGATGACCCAATTATGAGTGACACTGATCAAGATGGAATCTCAAATTCAATTGATCTTTGTCCAAATATCTCTGAAACCTATAATGGTTTCAAAGATGCTGACGGTTGCCCTGATTCTGTTGAAACTATAGAACTATTCACATATCAATTACCTGACAATGATTCTGATGGTATTGATGATAGATGGGATCAATGCCTTGATGAACCTGAAAATTATAATGGCTTTGCAGATGCTGACGGTTGTCCTGATGTAATTGGATTTTCAATTCCTATTGATTCTTCTTTAATTGATTCTGATAATGATGCAATTCCTGATAACTTAGATCTATGTCCAACGATTTCTGAACGATATAATGGTTATTTTGATTCTGACGGTTGTCCTGACAATATTCCTGTAAATTCTATTGCAGATGCAGACTTTGATGGAATAATTGATTCATTAGATGATTGTAAATATGATAGGGAAGTTTACAATCAATTCCAAGATACTGATGGCTGTCCCGACACAATTTCTGATGATTATTCTGCAATTTCTCCAAAGTATCAATCAATAGACAATGATTCTGATGGTATTGATGATAGATGGGATCAATGCCTTGATGAATCTGAAAATTATAATGGTTTCCAAGATACTGACGGTTGCCCAGACATAATTGGTGCAGAATCTACTGTTAGACCAACAACTGATTCTGATCAAGATGGATATGATGACGAAGTTGATTCATGCCCTTCTGAACCTGAAACTTGGAATAAATACAAAGATACTGACGGTTGCCCAGATTCCTTTCCTTAAATAATTAATATCTCGAAAAATTAGAATTTATTTATGCTTCCAAAATTTTCAAGTAGAGCATTTTTAGCTCCAATGGCTGGAGTTAGTGATCCAGCACTTAGATTGCAATGTAAAAAAATGGGTGCAGGTCTTGTAGTGACTGAATTTACTAATATTCATAGCATTATCGCAAAAGAAAAACAACTCAAAGAAAATATGAAAACAATAACAGAATTTATTGAATATTCAGAACAAGAGCGTCCTTTATCAATTCAATTATTTGGATCTGATTTATCTGCATTAGAAAAGGCTGCAAAAATTGTTGAACCTTTTTTTGATATAATTGATTACAATATGGGATGTCCTGCACCACATATTACACAACAGATGGCTGGAGGAGCTCTTTTACAACAATCCAATCTGACTGAACAAATTTTCAAAACTCTTGTCAATGCAGTGAAAAAACCTGTAACTCTAAAAATTCGTTCTGGTGTTACTGATTCAAGTCGTAATTTATTTAGAGATATTGCTGAAATTGCTGAAGATGAAGGGATTGAAATGATTACATTTCATCCTCGTACAGTAAATCAAGGTTATTCTGGTAATGCAGATTGGGAATTAATTAAAGAACTAAAAGAAATTTCAAATATTCCTATTGTTGGTAATGGTGATATTAGTACTCCTGAAGATGCAAAAAAAATGATTGATGAAACAAATTGTGATTATGTGATGATTGGTCGTGGTGCAATGGGTAATCCATTTTTGTTTCAACAAATCAATGACTTTCTTAAAACTAATTCTTATCAAGAATATTCTTTTAAGGATAAATTAGATTCATTTTTTGAATATCTACACCTTACAAGTAAATACAAAATTAAATTTGCAAATCTAAAGGGCCAAGCAATGAGGTTTACTAAAGGTATGAAAGGAGGTTCAAAAGTTCGATCTAAAATTACATTTGCTACAAACATTGATGAATTAGAAAAAATTATGACAAATGCATATATGATTTCATAAATTTCTAATTCATGCTTAATTATTTTCTAAATTTTTTATGTGCTTTTATAGTTATTTTGTTATAAACAATATCCCTTCAAAAACATGTCCTCCAAAAGGATAACGACCTGAGAGGAGTTGTGACCTCTCAGCAGATCATTTCTTTATAGTTTGATTTTTTATTTATGATTATTTAATATGTTCAGGAATCTTTCTTTTTTGTTCCAATATTTAACATACTTTCGATATCACTAATTATGATAACTCCATCACTTTCTTCACCAGTATATGCTAAATCTTCAATTGTTTTTGATACTTTTTCAACTAGAGAGTCATCAACAATTGTTTGAATTATTGAAACTTTGTTAAATTCCTCAGTTTGCATTTTGGTTCCTCTCCCAGATCTAATATTTTGCCTCTTTCCTGAACCTCTACCTTTTCCTTCTATTACTGTAAATCCACTTACCAATTCATCAACTGCTTCAGAAACTATGTTAATTTTACCACTTTGAATAGTAGCTTCAATTTTTTTCATATTACAATTGCTTTATGGGATCAACATATACCCATCTGACTATTCTTGTTGTTGGTTATTCCATTATCCTCATATCTTTTTAATATCTAAATTAACCAAAATTATGAAAAGTGATGAAAAAAGATCTCATCGATTAAACTATCTATTAAAATGCTATTTGAGTAATCCTGAAGAAAATGATATTTTCCGTCGAGCAAAACAAATGGGAGTAACTGATTCTACTGCTAAAGATTACATTAGAACTGTAATCATACAGGCCCAAAAAACACTTTCAAACTAGTTTTTAATTTATATAATAATTTACAAATTTTTCTTCTTCGAAGAAATCACTCGAAATCTTAAACAAGCTAATCATAAATAATGAATATGTGGAAAAATTAGTATGAGTGATTCACTATTAGATGATGTAAATTCACTATTAGATGGGGATTTTGGTGATGATCGTATCCTCAAACAAATCGCTAGAGCCTGTAAAAATAATGAAGTAATTAGTAATTATGAACGAAATTATGTTCAAAAACTAGCAGAACAATATTTAGGTAAAAAATCTGAAATTGCACCTGAAAAAATTGAAATTACTAACTCTACAATTTCTGATGTTAATTCCTCTAAATCCGATTCTGAAGTTTTATCACAATCTACTCAACGTGAAATTTCTGGCAAGTCAAATTCTAAAAACTCAAAATTATTTTTAGGACTTGGTGGAATTGCTATTGTCATTATTGTTGCTGCTGTATTTTTACTTTCTAATAATACTGATTCATCTATACCCAATCCTATTTCTGAAATTAAATTAGATTTATCCATTCAAACTGATTTATCTTCATATTCTAAAACAGATCTTATTTCGATTCATGGGATTTCTTCTGACACTGTAATTGTAAATTTGTCAATAATAAATCCAGATAATAAACTTGTATGGGCTGAACAAGTTTCTGTAAAAAATAACGGAAAATATTCTACATTAGCTATTGCTGATGGAGATGGATGGGAAAATTCTGGTACATATACTGTAAAAGTAGAAAATGGTTCAGAAATAAAATCTATTAAATTTTCATTTACTTCATAATGTTTCAAATTCTTTCCAATGTGAATCAATAATCTGTCGTAATTTTTCTACATTAATCTCTTCCATATATTCACGATAAACAATAAATTTATTTTGTTTATTTGAATTCTCATCATAAATATCAGAAGTATTTTTAGGAATTGTATTTTTTGACCATTGATTCATTTCAAAAATCCATACTGATGAATTTGGATTAGAAAAATCAATATCATCGCATCCTACAACATACAAATAACATTTTGTAGACTGATTCAATTTCTCATATAATTTTTCATACGCTATAATCTGTCCTTGTGGAATGTTGATTTTATCGTTATGAAATCCTTTGAATTCTAAAATTATGAAACCTCCTTTATGCTCAATTAACCAATCTATATCGGTTCCACCTGATGCTAACATTCCATGCACAATTATCTCTCCTAATACTTCTCTACCACGAGTAAACTCTGATTCATCAAAAATTTGATATTTTGCTTTTGAACTTTTGCGAATATTTTTTTCAGATATGGTTTGTGTCTGATTTGATGTCTCTTTCTCATATAATGTATCAATTAGATTATCTACTTCATTAGTCACTATTTTTTACATTATTTCATTGATGATAAAATATATTGTAAATTTTTGTAAAGTTAAACATTTTTTCTAATTCATCTTAAACAAAATTTATTATTTTGATCTTTGTAAAGTATAAAGAACTCTTCTTGTTTTTTTCTTTCTTTTTTTGCATTTAGAGCATCTTGATACATTTCAAAATGTTTAATTAAATATAATTGTCCTTCAGGATTTTCAAAATAATCAATTCCGACCAAATTAAATCCCGTTTCTGGTGTTAATTTGATTTTTTCTTCTTCATTAATATTATTTGACAATTTTTCTTTCATTAATCATAAATCATTAAATTCTTTTCTTCTAGTAACGAATGTAAATTATGTACAGATCTATAAACTTCTGTTTCTTTTTTTGCTCCTGTACATACCAATTTCCCTGATGCAAATAATAGAATAACTGTTTTTGGATCAAGCATTCTGTGAATTAAACCTGGAAATTGTTCTGGTTCGTACATACTTCTTGGTAATGATTTAGCAGCTCTTTCTAAATGGATTTTTCCACCTAGGCTAATTGATGAAACAATATTTTGTACTGAAATAATTGCATCTTTTTCTATTTTGATTTTTGCTTTTCTTAATTTTTGAACTACTGTATTTACAGCTGCTATTGATAATTCTTCAGATTTTGCTCCTGTACATACCATTTTACCTGTCCTAAAAATTAAGGTTGCAGTTTTTGGATTTGTTAATCTAAACACTAATCCTGGAAATTGTTCAGGATTATATTCTGTTTCAGGAAATTTTTTTGTTATATTCACTAAATCCATTTTTTGATCAATTGATGCTGATGCAACTACATTTACTATGCTAACAATTGGTTTAGTCTGTGGCATGCGTGGTAGTTTATGTATTTCCATATATATACTAGCAATATTTTTTGTGTGCTTTCATTTTCAATGATGACCCACCCACTGATAGGTGAATTCTTCTTCAATCATATCATTCATTATTTTATCATCTATCATTTTCATTTTTGGTAAATTTATGTCAAAAAATCCTAATTGACCTTTACATGGAATAGGAATTCTTAATGGTTTTGCATTTTTTAAAACAAATCCATGAATTTTTTTTTGAAAATTATTTGAACTATAATGTTTCTTTTTGTCTTTTTTTATTTCCTCTAAGGATTCATAATTTTTTACATCATAAAGTTCTACTTTACCTATTATTGCACCTGTTGTAAATTTCTTATTAATTTTTAATCTTTTACAATCTTCTTTTCTAATTTTAATTGGTGCATGAACTAAAAAAATTCCTCGAAAATTAGTATTCCATTTTCTTAATTCAATTGTTTTTTTGTTTTGAATTATCAAATCTGCAAATGGTTGACAAATTGAAAGACATTTCATAATTGTTTAACAATAAAATTTCTTATTACTTAAAACTGTGAAGCTTGTTTTACTAATTCTGAAAGTTGACTATTTTTTGCCTCATGAAGTTCTGTAATTCCTCCAATTAAACTATCTGTAACAATTCCTTTCTCTGCTAATACATTTGCAGCCATTAGGGAAGTTCTACCTGCCATACAAACCATTAGCGATTTACCTTTTGATTCTTGAAGTGAATTATTGATTTCTTCAGGAATTTCTTGTCCTGATAATAGTTGTTGTGCTGCTCTTGCATTTGGTATTATGATTTTGTTTTTATCAATTCCTAGAGATTTTGCAAGTAATTCTATTCCACCTTCTTGTGGTGTATATTGTGTATGAATCCAAATAACTTTATCATATTCTGATGAATTTGAAGCTACTTCCTGTTCTGAAACCTGCCCTGGAGGCTGTATTTTTCCTATTTTTTCCAAATTTTTCCTATATTTTTCTATTCCATCACAAATCATTACCACAAATTTATTTCCTTTATTTGTGCTGGCTAACTGTAGAGTTGCATAAAGTTCTAATGCACTACTCTCTCCAATGTCGTGACCCTTATCTACAAAAAATTTCAAGAGAGGTTTTGCTTTTTCAAAATCAACTTCATATTCTCCAGCATAATTTTCTGGTTGATAATATTTCAAACCATCTGCATTATTGTGAGTTCTAATTCCTGCAACATCTTGTCCACCTGGTGGAAAAATTACATGAACACCTTTTTTATTATATTTTTCAGAAATATACCTACTTAATCCACCAGAAGTTCCACCTGTACCAAATGTACATAGAATTTTAAATTCATCAAGTGAATTTCCATCCTCATTCAATTGTTGATCTATTTCAGCTCCAGTTATTGTTCTATGTGCGTTTACATTCAAATCATTATCATATTGTTCTGGACAAAAACAATTGTATTTTTCTGAAATTAGTTTTGCTAAATTAATTATATCTTGTTTACCTAAGAGTGATTCAATTTCAGTAATTGAATTATCAAAAATACTAGGATCAAAACCTAATTGAGTTAATTGGGAACGAACATTTACAGCTGTTGCTTTTGCAACTAATTCATCTTTTTTTCCTTCCATTCCTGGAGCAGGACAAATATCCATTTCTAAATCCATGATTTTGATATTCATTTTTCGTAATTCATGAAATACTCCTTCTTGTAATTTTCTTGAAACAATGGTAACTACTTGTAACCCTAATTTTGATAACATTCCTAAAGCTATGCCGAAATTACCTGAGGTAGCTTCAATCACTGTTTGACCACTTTTAATCTTCCCTGTCATGATTGCATCGTGAATAATATTTGCGGCAGGTCTAACCTTGATTGAACCTGTAAGTAATGTTGAGTCTAATTTTCCATAAACTTGTAATTCAGAATTTGTAAGATCTATATTGTAAACTTTTTTAGCACATTCTTTAAAATCTGATGTAATATCTACTAGAGGTGTTGCATTGATAATTTTTGAACCTTCTTTGTTATTTTCTAAATGAGGTACTTTATTCCAAATTTCTTCTTCAAATCGTTCTAGTAGAACTTTATCAATGCCATTTTCTTGATTTTGATCCAAATCTATCTCCATTTTTTAATTTTTTCAAGGTCATATAAAATATCTGATACTCTAAATTCTAATTCTCAATTTTTTTCTTTTATATTTATACATCTAAAAGATTGATTACTTTATTTGGAATATCTTTCAATCTGCTAACTGCCATAGTTTTATCATAACCTAAATGTTTTAGATTATTTGCTATGGTGGTGGCTCTAACTGTATTTGGACCTAATCCTAATGCAACCATGCTAATTCCTAATCCTTTTAGTGTTTTTGTCATTTTTCTAACTGCATTTGAATCTGATGGTTCTCCATCGGTTAATGTCAAAAAAATATTTGGTTGTTTAGCTTGTAATGTTGAAAACATTTTATCATAAACTTCTGCTAATGGTGTAGAACCATTTGCAACTATCTGTGCTAATCTTTTTGCAGTAATGTTATTCCATTTCATATTTTCTTCTTTTATAGACCAACAAACTACTGATCTATTCTCTGTACTGAATGCATATACTGCAAATTTCACTTGAAGAAATGCTAAAACTTCACATAATGCAATTGTTGCTTTTTTATATTCAATTGCATCTGAAGATATGCTTGATGAATGATCCAATAAAATTACAATTTTTGTTTTAATTGATTTTCTAATATCTGTAAAAAATGGTTCATTTCCTTCAATGAAATTTTCATCGTCGAATTCATCTCCTGATCTTAAATGTTGTTCTTTCCAACCTGTTTTCCATTCTTTAAATTTCATTTTTAATCCATTAATCAAATTCATATCATAAATTACTGTTTCATCAATATTTTTTGTTGAAGGAATTTGAATTCCTACAGATTCTGTTGATAGACCTTTATTTTCAATTTTTTTGTTTTCTTCAATTAATACTTTGTATTCATCAATGACATTATCTCCCCTAATGACTGAGGAAGGATCGATTGTACCAAAATCACCTTCTTTATTTTTTGCAATTATTTTTAGTACTTTTCGTAATTCCTCTTCAGATAATGCCATTCCTGCTTTCATAAATGCAACTGAGATTGGAATTGTTAACAGTGAATCAATTTCTAAAATTTTAATTATTTCTGCTACATTTTTTTCTATCCAACTAGTTTTCTGATTATTCTCAATCGATTGACTAACAATTTCCCTTGCAAAAATTGCTGCTTTCTTAACTTTTTGAAAATGACTCTCTTGTAGTTCTCCTTTGATAATACCAAACATAAAATATTGATAAAATGCTTCTACAATTCTTGCTTTTCCATAAACTGTATGAAGTTGAGGTCTTGAAACAAGCATATATGAATAATTAAAAATTATTTCTTCATCCATCCCTTTCCAAATTTTTCTTCCTAACTCTTCTACTCTTTTTGTTTCCATTGCATTTAAAATGAATCCAAAAGCATGATCATCACTAAGAATTTTTTCAGAATATTTTATTTTCATTGCTTCATACCATGATGATGTTCTAAATTGTCTATATTTTTGAAAATCACTTCCAATTCTTTTTTCTAGAGGTGTTAAAATTACCTTTTTTTCTTTTAATCTTGTTTTAGTTTGAATATTATTTGAAATCTCAATTGTCACATTTTCTTTTTCAGACCATCTTCTAATCAAAAAAGTAGCAATTTCTATTAAGGAATCATTTTGTAATTGCAATGCTTGCATTTAATTTCCAAACATTGATGTAATGATGTCACTGACTTTTTGATATTCTATATTTCCCCACTGTGTGTATACATTTCCAAAAACGATATTTGCGGCTTCTTTTGATGACATATTTTTATCTAATAATTTTCCAAATGCAATAGTTTCTCTCAAACTTGGTGAATAGAATAATTCCTCAACTGCTGCAGCTTGTCTTAATGTGTTTGCTAATTTTATAGCTTGAGTGATTTCAGAATCATGATTTCCTGAAATATGTTTTTTAACAATATCTAATTCTACTTCTTCTGGAGGATATTCTAATCTAATTCGAACTGGAAATCTACTTAGTATTTGTGGAGGTAGTTCTTTAGTTCCACTATGTGTTAGTGGATTGATTGTTGCAATCACAAACCACTCTTCTTTTGCTTTAATCACTTCACCTGTTGCTTCTTTTAACACAATTTGTCTTCTATCATCTAATGCTTCATCTAATCTTAGTAGTACATCTGCTTCAGCTGCATTGATTTCATCTAAATAGAGTAAATCTCCGTTCTTCATTGATTTAATCAATAAACCTTCGTCAAAACTGACTGTTCCATCTGAAAGTGTTTTTGTTCCAATCAAATGACTCTCTCTTGTTCTTAAACTGAAGTTTATTGATTCTGAATTAAGATTATTATTATTTACAAAATCTCTAACCAATGAAGTTTTTCCAGTTCCTTTAGGCCCAATTATGAGAACAAAAAGTCCTGCTTCATATGCTTTTTTAATAATTTGACCAGAATTATTCCAATCTAAATATTGAATTTCTTCCAAGGCTTTTTTCCATTAATTTTAACAATATTTAATGTTGGATCTATTTTCCAAATGCTTCTATTTTAGCAAATGATTCATTCAATCTTTGGTGTAATGATTTATTCCATTGTTCAAACCCAGATGGATTCTTTGGATAATTATTGTAGTGTTCTACTAACCATTGATTTTCTTTTGATGTATATCGTAAACCATCTGCTACAGTTTTATTCATAGCACCTCTAATTATCATTCCAATTTTTCCTAATCCTGAAAAGTCTGGATGCTCTCCCTTGCTAATTGCTTCAACATCCATATTTCCCAGAAAGTGTTTCATGCCATAACTAATTTGATCATTTGTCATTTGTTGCACTAATCTTCTAAAAAGTTCAAGACCTGCTGTTTTGTATCCGTATTCTTTAATGAAATCTAAGTTGTATTGCCATAATGAATCTTCAGATGTGTCATTTGCTTCTAATGATTTGACAACATTATTTCCAAGAATTGTTCCTGCAATTAATGCTGGTCCTATCCCTCCTGCATCAATTGGTTTTGGCATCCATGCAGCATCTCCTACCATCATATATCCTCCAGAAACCATACAATCATTTTGTCTTCTTACAGAAACTTGGAAAATTCCCGAATTATTTCCTCCTATCAAGTCAGTAGGATCTTCTGAAAGTTTTGCATTTTTAATTGCTGTATTTCTTTGAAGATATTCTTTCATCAATGAATCGACATTGTCTTTTTTACCTAATCTTTTGTTCCTTTTTTCTAGAAATGCTTTTTCAACACCTAAACCAATGTTAACTTTGGTTTCACTTTTAGGAAATACCCATCCATATCCTCCAGGAGCAATATTTTGATCTAAATGAATTATACAATAATTTGGATCAAATTCTGTAAGATCTTTTTCACCTGGTTCAAAATTCATAATATATCTTCCAGTAATCTCTAAATCTTCAATGTTTATTCTTTTTTCAACTTTAGTTGAATTTTGAAGCCCATTTCGTAAAACAGATGTAACTCCAGTTGCATCAATTACTAATTTTGATGTTTTTTTGAAAGGTTGTTTTGTTTTGTTATCTGTTCCTTGAACTCCAACAACTTGCTGACCCTCATAAATTAGACCTGTTAAACTAATTTCAAATTCAAATTCAATTCCCATTTTTTTACATCTCTCATTTTGAATTCTGGGTAATTCAGTACGATTTAACATAAACCCATCACCATCAAATGGAATTGCTGTTTCTTTATCTGGAGAAAATGCCATAACTCCTTTTACGTCATGCTCAATTTCTGGTTTAGTCCAATTTACTTTGATTCTTTCTGACATAAAATCTACTGCCTCTTTTGAACATGCATCTCCACATACCCATCCTGCTAATCCCTTTCTACCTGGTAGAGTTTCTGGATTTCTGTCAATTACAAGAATTTTTAAATTTTGATTAGAATAATGTGAAATAGACTGTGCTGTAATTGTACCTGCTAATCCTCCACCAGCTATTATTACATCATAATCTGCCATGTATCTGAATTTTTTTGTCCGTATTTATAATAAACCAATGTTCTAAAAAAAATTTCTCACTATGATATTTGATAAATTTGGGGTCGGTTCGTCGCGGCGTCTTCAAGGCGTTAGCTCAGACTGGAGCGGCTATTATTTCCTCATTCCCAAATTGATTGATCGATCTATTCCTATTTAATTTAGTTGACTCTCAAATACTTGTGAAAAAATTTTCCTAGTATCTTTCTTGTTGTATATCGGAGTATGGATTTTGATTTTTACTGTATCTTTTTGACTAAATATCAATTTTCCATTAATTAATTCCTGTTTATCCAATCGAAGATAAAATTTTGAATCTTCAGTGTTTTTTTCAATATCTTCAACCAATTCGTTTATTTGAGTAGTTGAAAGCAGTTCTAAAAAATTCTTCATGAATATTTTTGCTTGTTTTTTGATTAGTCTTGAATTTATTAAAATAATGGGGTTTTCAAAATAACCTGTTGTTTCTGTAATGGTAAAATCTTCTTCTTCAACATTAAAAATTTGTTTGAAAGATTGAAAAATTTTTGAAATATTTTCTGTTGCATGAACAATAACATCAATTGTTATTTCTAATTTGTTAATCATTATTGTAAATAGATATAGTTCTAATTACTTATGCTTCCAGTAATTTTGTTTCTTTATCTGCAGTTCTAATTAATTTCACTTTTTCAAGACCTACGTGCCTAACCTTGATGACTCTTTTGAATGCAGCCATAATGTCTGAATTAATTTTACTGTAACATGTGGCTTGAACAAATTGCTCAATTGTCATTTCTGGAACTGTTTTGTTAATTACATCTCTGGCAATAACTCTTAGTGCATGTTTCCTAGATGTGTTTAATGGTCTATATGTTAATGCAATGATCTTAATTCTAAAAACATAACCGTCTTTAGTTTTGATATCTATAATGAAATTAATTTTAGATGATCCTCTTCTAACTAGACTTCGCAAAAATTCTTTTGAATACTCAAATCTCTTAAAAATTGTAGATGCATTATCACCATCCACTTTATCAATTTGGAAATAAATTTTGTATTGATGTTGGGAAGGATCTCCTTTAAGAATATCGAATAATGTAACTTCTATTACTCTTCCAGATGCATTTTCATCATCAGTAATTGGTACATATGCAATTGGAACATTGTTGAATGAATCTGGAGCATTAACATTTACCCAATGTTTTTCTCTCCACTTGTCTTTTATTCGACCTTTTCTACGTGCCAATTCTTAACGAGCCTTGAATCCAAAATATAAGGGTATGTCACTAGATCTCTTTCTGATTTCCCATATATCTCTGTAAAACTTGAGGAATTCGAAAATGTCCATCATTTGTTTGAAAATTCTCCATTATAGCTACTAGAACTCTAGTTGTAGCAATTAATGTACTATTGAGAGTATGGATGTATTGAGTGTCTTCATTTGTTTTATCTCTAAATCTGATTTTTAGTCTCCTTGCCTGATACTCTAAACAATTTGAACAAGAAACTACTTCCCTGTATGCATTTTGTCCAGCCATCCATGCTTCAATATCGTAAGTTTTTGCTGAAATCTTGCCTGTATCTCCTGTTGATAATAGCATCACTCTATATGGAATTTCTAATTTTTGATAAAATTCTTCTGCAACAGACAATAATTTTTCATGTTCTTTCCAAGAATCTTCTGGTTTTGAAAAAACAAATTGTTCGATCTTATCAAATTGATGTACTCTGAAAATTCCTTTTTGATCTCTTCCATGTGCTCCTGCTTCTTTTCTAAAACAAGGACTGATTCCAGCATATTTTTTTGGTATTTCTTTTCCTTCAATAATTTCTTTTGAATGCATTGCTGCCATTGCATGCTCAGATGTTCCAATCATGTACAAATCCTCGTCTTGAATTTTGTAAATAACTTCTTCAAAATCTTCAGCGATTACAGCACCTTCCATCGATTCTCGATTAATCATATATGGTGGTTGAATAATGGAATATCCTTTCTCTGCAAGAAAATCTAATCCAAAATTAATTAATGCTTGATTCAATCGAACTAAATCATTTTTTAAATAATAAAATCTGGCCCCCGCTACTTTTGCTGCTCTTTCTAAATCCACTAAATCTAAATCTTCAGAAATATCGATGTGATCTTTTACTTTAAAATCAAATTTTGGAATATTGCCCCATTTTTTAATTTCTTTATTTGCGGAATCATCTTCCCCAACTGGAACTGATTCATGAATTAAATTTGGAATTGATGATGCTAATTTTAAATATTTTTTCTCAATTTCATTTTGTTCTGATTCTAATTTTGTTAGTTCATTTGAAATATTTTTCATTTCAATTAAAATTGAAGAAATGTCTTGACCTGTCTTCTTTTTTTCTGAAATTGTAACTGCAATTTGATTTTTCTTTTTTCTTAACTCATCCGTTTTAATAATTAATTCTCTTCTTTTTTGATCTGATTCAACTAATCCTTCTAAATCAAATTCTAATGCTCTTGATCTGAGCATATTTTTAATAATTTCTGGTTTATCTTTAATTAATTTAGGATCTAACATTCTATTCAATCACCTTTAATGCAACTTGAATATGTTCTAATATTTCATCAATTGTGCCTATCAAATGTTTCATGTTTTCTTTACTTTCAAAATTAAAAATTAGTTTGCTATCAATATTTTCAACATAAAGACTCAATCCTTTTGGAAAATTCACATTATCAGGCTCTAATGCCTTTTTCACTGTTTGTGCCTTTTTCTCTGATATGTTATTGAGAATTACTTGAACTTGACATGTTAACGACATTTACTTCTAAATATTTCAAAAATTCGTCCAATTTGTCTTTAGTTATTTTTGCTCCTGCTGCCCCATTATGACCTCCACCAATTCCATCAAATTTCTCAGCTCCCTTTCTCATCAAATCACTTAGGTTGATATCTGATTTACAACCAAATGACTTTCTTGACGAGAATTTTATTTTGTTCTCTTCTGCTTTAGTCCTGAGAATGATGACCTTTCCTGCATTCTTTGGTGATCCTGCAATTAATGATGACATTGTGCCTGTCATTGTTTCAGGAACAATATCTTCTCCATTTACCATGATACAATTTTCATCTTCTGAAATTCTCCATCTCTCATTTGATAAAATATTCATGTATTCCTTGATCATTTTTCTATAATCTGTAAGAATTTTTTCCCCTTCTGTTAAAATCTTATTTCTATCTCCCATACAAATTGCCATTCCCACCCCTGATCGATTTATTCTTCCACAAGAATTTAGCATAGTTGAATATTCTCTACCATCTCTAAGAAAACTTCTCTTATCTTCTTTTGAAAATGTGTATGTGTATCCAATCAACTCTGACATAATTTCTGAAATATTTTTCTCTGATGAGAAATCAACAATTGACTGTATCACTGATTTTTTTTCTTCATCATCTAATTCAGCTGGAACTCTCCATCTACCATCTTCTTTCAATTCGATTCCTGATGATTTAAGAAGTGAATGACAGGTTTCTTTATTCCATGTTAATCCCTCGATAAATGGCTGTGATGTAAAAGCTAAGGCTTCTGCTAACGGTCTTGTTTCTCTGCCAACTAACAATAAATCTAAATCTATTTCCATTAGACCTAATTCTTTGGCAGTATTGGAAATTTCAAAATTTTTGCCTACAAATGATTTATTTTCACCCTGATCTTGTCTGTCTCCTAAAGCCGAAATTACTGCAATTTCTGATAAATCTGAATTCTTTTCATTTAATGCCATTGCTGCAAAATATGCCATCCCTCCTGCACAAATTTCAGTTCCTCCATCAATGCCATATTTCCATGAATTAATGATATTCTGATTTTCTTGTTCTTCTTCAGATATTTGATGATGATCTAAAATTACCCAATTGTCCCCTAATGTCTGATTTAGATCTTTACCAAAACCTCCACCTAAATCTGTAATAATGTGAAAATCCCTGGAATCGGTTTTGAATGATTCTACGATTTTTTGATTAAATTCCTTTGATGTTCTGATTGTACATTTTGCACCTTCTCTGATTAACGCTTTTGCAATAATACTCCCAGATGTTAATCCGTCACAATCAATATGGGTTGTAATTGAAATTGACTTGTTGGATTTAATACAATCTGATATTTTATCTTTGAAAAATGATAATGATTCTTCAAACTCTTTTGTCATTACTCTAATTGAGCAACCACTGATTTATACTTCCATGTTTTAGGAATTCTTTCAATTTTTTTATAATATACTGATAATCTATGAACTTTTGCTTCAATCAATTCTAAGGATCTGACATTTCTGTTATCACCTCTATTTTCTTTAAGGTGTTTTTGAAGTCCTACCGCTTTATTGACAATATTTTCTAAGTCTTCAGGCATCTCTGGTTTCAAATCATTCTCTTCTAGAATTTGACCAATACTCTTTTTTGTAATTGGTTTGATTAATGGAATTGAATGTTGATCCCTTAATTTTATTCCAATTTGACTGGGAGTTAAACCATCTTTTGCATATTTGATTACTAGGGCTTCAATTTCTGCTGGTGTCAATGTAATCCATGACGGTGCACGAAGTGTAGCGGGTCTAATTGAATGTGATTTACCATGTCGATGTGTATGCATTCTTCCCATGATTTGGCTCGATTAAATGTAGAATTAAACGTTGCTTTTGCTGATCTCGCCAATAATTCCTCTTGTTGGGCTTTAGAAGAAAAGTTAAATAAGTCACTGGCTGGAAAACGAACAGGTAAAAGGTATGAATACAAAAATACTATTAGCAGCATCCTTAATCGCTGTCTTCACTATTGGACTCTCTGCACAAAGTTCTGTTGCATTTGCACAGTACATGGGCAATGTCGGTAGCGAAGGAGAAACCGGATCATATACTTTAGAAGAAGCACTTGAGATTCAAACACGAAGAGTTGCTTCTGCTGACGCAAATCCAGCAGCTGGATCAGGAACACCATACATTAGTGCAGACGGTGTTGTTGGCGCAGCAATAATTGCAGGTGCAGTATTCGGTGGTATTGCAGGAGCCTTCTTCATAAGAGGAAGATCTGGCAAATACGCAGCAATGGGAAGAGGATAAAAACAAACCTCACTTTTCCTTTTCATTTTATTATTTTCTCCTTAGTTCTACTGATCTCGTACTTTGTGATAATAAAAGAAATGTATATATCGCAGAAATAGCGCAAAAATGTTATGATTCCTATCGTAGGTACTTTCCTAAGTCTCCTGTCAACACTTACAGGACAATTAGGACCAAACTATGATCCATTATTCTATGATGTAATGATTTACATCTTCGGAACCATGATGTTTACAGTATTCCTTCTTGGAGTAATCTCATTCTGGTTACGTGTACACGGCTGGGCTTACAAAGACAACCGTGAGAGATGGGTTGATGAATTAGACAGACACTTTGAAAGAGAAGGTATCGGTCTTATTCCAGACAACGGTAAATATTGGTAAACTTACCACTTACATCTTTTCATTATTTTTAATATCTTCAAGTTAGTTCATCCACCAACTTCTGAATTTAGAAATTATATCTTGTAGATATCTAAATTAATTTTCATATTTTGTCAAGTCTGAATCTTGTACTTCCTGGATTTAATTTTCTGGTAATGGTGGTAAGAAATCTTTGTCTTTTGATGTATCATAATTCTTTGTAGTGAATACTGCTTTGTAGTGATTCTTATCTTGTAATGGGGTTTTAAGTCCATTTTCTGCTAATCTATCATTTACATAAATTTCTGTTTTTGACTCTTCCATATCTCTAATTTGAAATTTAGAGATGTATAGGAAATGCCCTAATTCAAAATTTGGATTTTCTGACCATTCTGCATAAACTGTACCGTCATTAGAAAGCGTGTAAATGGCTCTTTGACACTCATCTGTAATTCCAATGTTTGGCTGAACTTCGGCTTTCTGACCATCCATAATCATTTCAAACGTAAATGATATTTTCCAATCAGTATCCATTTCATCAATGCATGCATTATGTGCTTGTTGGGCTATCATTGGATTTACTGCAACTGTAGTAAGTAACACTGCAATTCCTCCAATAGCTGCACTAATCAGAAGAAATTTGATTGCTTTTTTTCTTTTGTACGGATCTCCAGTGCCTGGCCAAATCATTGTCAGTATTTCATTTGGATTCCTTAAAGTCCTTTCTTTTACTCATACATTATTTCGATTGTTTCTAATTCATCTTGATGGTCTGCAAGAAAATATGCAATTTCATTGGAGTCTATTTCCAACCATTCTGACTCCCCTTTGTATGGTAAATAATCTTCTATAAACAAATTTTCTGGACCAGTAATTCTTACAACAATTCTCTCATTTTTTGATTCTATTGGAAAGGGTAATCTGAGAACTTTGCCTCTTCGTTCACTTTGAATATTGACTTTGTACTTATCTGAACGAAATTCAACTTCTCCAAAAAAATAACTTTGACGAATATCTAGTTTAATTATCTGAAAATTTAACATTTTTTACTGTTGTTTTGTGTGAATAAAAAGTTCTTGTTGACTTAACGCAAAGCGTAGAAGGTTATTTAGAAAATGAAAAGGAAAAGTGGGTTGTTTAGATAACTTGCCAAGGTCTAGTTGCAAACGTAATTACATATCCGACACCAATCATGATTGATTGATATGCTATGTTGGTATATGGAATTGGTTTGATAATTGGATCACCTTCTACGACAACTGTTTGACCTGGACCAAGTCCTGGACCAACTTTTGCTACGTTGAGTTGGGTGTGTACGTGGTATACACCTGCTTCAAGTGCTTTTGCAGACAATGAGTATTCGACAACTGAGTTACCTGGAATGTCAAAGACGTTTCCTGGTGGATCTCTTGCCAACATTTCCCATCTGTTACCTGCGTTAGTTGATTCTGAGAAAATGGATAACCATCCTCTAAGGTCTCTTTCTACAAGACTGACTAATGTTCCTTGAAGTGTCAAGGTTTCGCCAGTCTGTAGGGATTGTCTATTGAAGGTTTCATCTTCAATTCTGATGAAACGACTTTGGAGTTGTGCTTGGACACCGTGTGCATCTGCAGTTGGCATTATAGATTCAACCCAGTTGAATCCTAATGTTCCTAGTGCAAGTACTACAGCTAGTCCGAATACGAAAATCTTTTTTTCGACCATATTTATCCCTATTAATGAGGAGATAAATTTCGTCGTTATATGTTTTACCTTCATAACGAGGATCGACATTATGATGATGTTAATCATTGATGTTTATCAATGAATTCTATAATTATTTGATAAAATTTTTACTAAATTTGATATGATAAAATCAATTTATTTCAAATTAATTATTTCAAACTTATAATATTTTGATTAAAAATCTTGAATTTGTAATCTCTTGCTTTATATCCTAAATTTACCCATATGTAACCATGGCACAGATGCCCGCATTAATTCCAAAAGAAGTTGAGATCCAGAGACTAAAGAAAATCTGGCTCATCGTCATAGCTATGGGATCTACTGCAGCATCAGTCGAAGTTGATAACTTCGTTGATGGTTCTTTGCATC
>Ga0208407_1000090_pt1 | contig 39997 bp, 11 predicted proteins | sample ETNtaG_9_FD_185775 | JGI IMG/M metagenome (GOLD analysis project Ga0208407, IMG submission 185775) | Marine microbial and viral communities from oxygen minimum zone, Eastern Pacific Ocean - ETNP201406SV69 (SPAdes) (version 2) | ecosystem: Environmental > Aquatic > Marine > Oceanic ...
ACCTAAAAAGACTAGACAAGGACGTGGGCAAAACACGAAACTAGCAGCATCATCTCGCAATTCTGCTCGTAAAAGATACAGAGGGCAGGGAAGATGAGCATGAAGGGCGTAGGTTCTGATTATTTGTGGGATCAAATTGCTACCATGCTTACAGAACTCTCAACGAGAGATGAAGTCTTATACAGGGTTATGGCAACGCCAGAGTCTGTGGAGGCAAAGATGGATGCTATTAATGCAAAGATGGCAGAAGTCCTAGATAATAATGAGAGGAGACCGAAATGATTACTGGCGACTTATTGTATAGAATCTATCAGAAGGCATGTCAACCTAAGAAGGAGACAGAGAAGCCTATAAGGACTCATTATAACTGGATGACCTTTGGTTAAATACCGCCGAAACGCCGAGCGCGAATCGCCGACTAAATAATGGAACTATTATGAGGACGATGATATGGTTGAAGTTACTGGAGATACAGAGCAGCATCGTGAGAATAGTAATATGTACTATTATGATGACCCGCTATTAGACGTGTTAGAAAAGATCTCTGAGCGAATGTCAAGCATAGATGATAAACTAGAATATATGGTGAACGATCACCGTGAGAACCACTGTTGTCAAGATGTACCATCCACTACCTAACGGTTGTTATATTGGCGAGAGCGCATTGCATGGTCAAGGACTATTTTCGCGCATTACCCTAAAGGTAGGCGCGGAACTTGGCATGTCACACCTTATTCTAGATCACATACACCACGAGGAAATAGTCAGAACTCCGCTTGGTGGTTTCATTAATCACAGTGATACACCTAACTGTGAAAAATACAAAATAGGTGAAAGATATTATATTAGAACAGTAAAGGTAGTAAAACCACAGGAAGAACTGACGTTGAAGTATACCTTCTATGGCGTTGAGTAGATAAATAAAAACAGCCTTGCTGTGTCTACATGCCCACCTTCCAGACGTTTAAAGATATAAGCGTTACATTCAAGACCCATCCTGTAACGGATGACCTTGTGTGCGTGAAGGATAAAGCTGCGGTTGTACAAGCAATCCAAAATCTACTTCTTACTAATAAAGGAGAGAGACCGTTCCAACCTGATATTGGATCAGATGTACGTCGTTTATTATTTGAACCACTAGACTATGGTTCTGCTGCTTTAATCAAGTCAGAAATTGCCGAGTGTCTAGGGTTATTTGAACCACGTATTTCTGTAGAAGGTATTAGATGTGAGCCTGATTTTCAGAATAATGGTTTTGAGGTAGAAGTTGCCTATGTCATTACAGGTAGAGCTGATGATGCACGAGTACAGGTTGAATTCTTCTTAGAGCGTACACGATAATGCCTTATACACAGGTTGCAAATTTAGACTTTGATCAAATCAAAGTATCTCTTAAGGAATATTTGAGAGCACAATCAGATTTTACTGATTATGACTTTGAGGGTTCTGCTCTGTCAAATATGCTTGACGTACTTGCGTATAATACGTACTACACAGCGTTTAATACGAATATGGTAGTCAATGAACTATTCATTGATTCCGCTACACTCAGAGACAACGTAATAGCAATTGCGAAGCAGTTGGGATACAGACCAAAGTCTGCTACCTCTCCTACTGCATATATTTCATTTGCTGTCACCTACACTAATCCTACAACTGATACAGAACTAGTACTTAAGAAGGGAACTGGATTCACTGCTGCATATGACAATACAATCTATCGTTATATTGTTACAGATGATGTTACAGCACAGGTAGTAAGCGATATAGCGACCTTTACGAACGTTGCGGTAAGAGAAGGAACATCAGTTACCAATACTTTCATTAAAGATACTAGTAATAAGTCACAGAAATTCATTTTACCTAACCAAAATATTGACACTAATACAATTAGTGTGAAAGTTTATCCAAATGGAGGTTCATTTAACGAACCTTATCTCCTTGCACAGAATATTCTAGGAGTGGATTCTAATTCTAAGGTATTTTTCCTTGATGAAATCACCGATGAGCGATATGAACTCATCTTTGGTGATGGAGTATTAGGTAAACTTATAACAAACAATACTAAGATAGAAGTCTCTTATATTACAACGTCTGGTCCTGAGTCTAATGGCGTTAAGACCTTTGTATTTGCTGGTGTACTAGAGAATCCTAACGGTGTGTCACCTAATCAATTCACCGTTGCTATCAACTCTACAATCCCCGCTGCTGGTGGTGAAGTAATAGAGACAACAGATAAGATCAAATACAATGCACCGAAGACCTACGGGTCACAGGATCGTGCTGTTACATCTGATGACTATAGTGCAATAGTTCGTAACATCTATCCTGCTACTAGCGACATCATAATATTTGGTGGAGAAGATCAAGATCCCCCTGACTATGGTAAGGTTTTCATAGTATTAAAGCCTTCCGATGCGTCATATCTTACATCATTAACCAAATCTGACATTGTTGCCCAGTTAAAGAAATATGTTGTGGCATCTGTTGAACCAGTAATCGTAGATCCTGCCATTCTCCATGTGGAAATGACCAGTAAAGTCTACTATGACGGACTAGTAACAGATCAGTCTACTGCTAATATCAGAGATAAGGTTATTGGTCAGATACAAAAGTATGTTGATGCTTCTGATACAGAGAAATTTAAAGGTACATTCCGATACAGTAAGTTTATTGGAGTGATTGATGATGCTGATCGTAGCATTAAGTCAAACTTAACTACTCTTGCAATGAGGAGAGACTTCTATCCTCAGTTGAATTCTACTTATTACTATGAAGTCTGTTACCAAAATTCATTTTTAAAAGATTGCGACGAACCCGTCCTGTCATCAACTGGATTTAGAGTAACAGAATATCCTGAATATGATGTTTATCTTGAAGATAGGGATAGTAAAATAGTCCTATATAGACTAGATCCTGTAACTGGTGAAAAAGTTGTCCTAGACAAGGAAGTCGGTGACATAGATTATGAAAAAGGTGAGACTAAACTTTATAATATGACTATCATTAAGGGTAGTTATTTTGATAATCGTATCTCACTTACAGTAAAACCACGTTCTAATGATATCAAGGCACTCAGAGAGATGTACCTTGACGTGGATATCGCAAATTCCAGTTTCGTTGCATATAAAGAGTAATGGCAGTTAAGACCAAAAGAATATCTACTCTTATAGAGTCTCAGATACCTGAGTTCATTACGACTGAGTACGAACTTTTTACGAAGTTCATTCAGAAGTATTACGAAGCTCAGGAAGTTCAAGGTGGTCCCTTAGATGTTATTACTAACATTCAAAAGTATAGGGATATAGATTATTATGAACAGAATCTTCTTACCCAAAAGGACTCCCTTACTGCTACTATCACCGATAGCGATACTACCCTTGTATTATCGGATGCTTCCTCTTTCCCATCCAAGAATGGATATGTTAGAGTGGGTGATGAAATTATCCTTTATGCTACACGCACTGACACTGAACTAAGAGAGTGTATAAGGGGCGTTAGTGGAAATACGACACTTGGTGACTTATACGACAATAGCACCTTCTCTAGCACCACTGCTGCACCTCACAACTCTGGTGAGACAGTATACAATGTTAGCAATCTATTTTTATATGCTTTTGTCAAGAGTTTTGAGAATCAGTATCTAGGTTCTTTCCCTGAGAAGTATCTCAAGGGTGAAGTTGATAAGAGAACTCTGATTAAAAACATTCAGAAGTTTTATAAGGCAAAAGGAACTGATAGTTCCATCCAGTTTATTTTCAACACCATCGTTGCTAAGGATGTAGATAATAAACCAGAAGTTTATAAGCCAAGAGACTTTACTTACAAGGCATCTAATGCAGATTGGATCAACGTATATGCTTTGAAGTGTAAGGTTGTTACTGGTAACCCTAAAGATTTAATTGGTAAGAGTATTGTCCAGACTGCTACTGAGGAATATGGATATGCTTCTGCTACTGTAGATAACGTCTATGCAGAAGGTACTTCAGATGATGAAGTAATATGGAATGTAGTACTTGCTCCAGAAACTGTTAATGGTCTCTTCTCTGTCTCAACTAAGACTCGTCTTGAGAAGGATCTTAATAACACCGATGGTGATGGTAAGCGTATTAATGTGTTTTCCACACAAGGGTGGGGTAATACAGGAGAAATTTTAATTGGTAGTGAAACTATAAAGTTTGATGACAAAACTGTATCGCAATTTATAATTTCAGAAAGACCAAATCCACTTGCTCATACAGCGAGCGACTCGGTTTATAAGCCTGTGTTACTAGAAGGTTCTAGTGTCAGTCTTCTAAGCCTTGGCGTAGTATATAATCTTGCTACAACAACACCTCAACCATATTCTTCAGTTGGAGATAAGATTCAGGTTTCGGAACCAGGATTTGAAACTATTGATCCTAAGATTATACTTAATGGTCAACCTCGTTGGGTTCTTAATACTACAGGAGCAGTAACTGCTTCAGGACATGCTGGTGTAGTAAGTGCATTAGATCAAGTACAGACTAATGTATCATCTATCCATGAAGATGATCAGTATTATTATATTACTAGTTCCAGTTATCCATCATATAACATTTTAGATGGATCTACTGTAACACAAACAGTTCAAGATCAGAAATTGCTTCGTCTTATAAGAAAGCAAGCAACTAGAACTACAGAAGTATATCCAACTCCAAAGAGAGATATTGGAATCCTTCTAAACGGTGTCCCTGTCTACGGTTACAAGGATACAGAAAGTATAAGGTTCGGTAAACTAGAAAGCATCGCAGTTAACACTCAAGGAAGAGGGTACGTTAAACCGCCCTTCGTTCTTGTAGATGGTGTAGCGAATAAAGCAAGAGCATTTCTTTCTGGTGAAGTTGTAGAGAGCATAGTTGTTGATACGACTGACGTTTTCCCAAGAACTCCTGACATTGTTATTACTTCTGGTAGAGATGCCGCAGTAACTGCTGTAGTAACAAGAAATAAGGTAACAAGCCTTACAATTACGAACGCTGGAGAGTTTTACAGTTCTCCACCAATCGTAAGAATTCGTGACACTGCGGGTAAGGGGCGGTTTGCCGAATATAATTCAGTCATCGATACTGATGGTAAGTTAACTGGGTTTGAAAAAGTTGACGAAGGTAACTTCTATAAGCAAGCGACAGTAGTTGTAGATATTATTCCTGTTGGGGAGAATGCTACAGGAACACCATTACTTAAAGAGTGGAATAAAAATAGATTTGATAAGTATACAAGCAACTTAGATACCAACTATGGTTATCTTTTTGAGAATTATGATAATACTCGTTATTATGGATATGCACATCTAGCTAATCCAAAAGCACTTAGAGTTGCACTTAATGATAATTTAAACGGTGCAGGTTCAGAACCAGCAACCTTTACTCATTCACCAATCATAGGTTTTGCTTATGATGGTAACCCCATATATGGTGCTTTCGGTCATGAGAATCCACTAGATGTAAATTCCACAATTGTGAGAATGACTTCTAGTTATTCTTTAAGTGGATCTCGTGTAGATGGACCATCACTAGTAACTTATCCATTAGGAACATTTACTAATGATTATATCTACACTCATAAGTCTGGATCATTAGATGGAAACAATGGTAGATTCTGTGTTACTCCCGATTATCCAGAAGGAACGTATGCTTACTTCTTAACTATCGATAGTACACAAGTACCACAGTTCCCATATGTTATTGGTGAGAATTTCTATTCGTTACCTGTAGATAGTAACTACAACTCGAATATTAATCAGAATGATATTCCTAAAACTGCTAAGAGGTTCTTTACTTCTGGTATGCCTAGAAATGGAGAAGGTGTAATTGCTTCTGTTTCTTCGATTACTCCAGGATCAATTGATAGTGTCTCTATAGAGAGTTCATCTTCTAACTTCTCAGTTAACTCAAAGGTTCATTTTGATAATCAAGGAACTGATGGATCTGAGGCAGAAGCATTAGTTAACTCTGTTAAAGGTCAATCTGTTAGTTATCTACAATCAAAAGAAAATAAGGTAGTTAAATTAACAACAATTCAAAGTGCATATTTGTTTGCTGATGATACATTAAGGCAGCCAGATACTAGTGCTTATGGTACAATAGTGGGTACAGTTTCGAGTGGTAATGTTATCGTACTGAAAAATGTTAATGGTACGTTTAATGAAACTGGAACATTCTCTGCTGATATTAAAACTTTCTCTCTTCTTGTAGATCAGAATAGTTCATATACAGAGGGTGCAACTTTAAGTCTTACCGATGGTGTTAATACACCTATTGCTACAGCACAAGTATTAGAAGGAACAAACAGTCAGAACGTAGTCAAGATCAAGGTTCTCAGCGGTACTTGGATTATTGATACTGACTATTATATACAGTCAAGTGATTTATTCAATACTTCTGGATCTAAGATAATAACTCTTACTTCATTAAGTGATAACTTAGAACCATTTATTGTCAATCAAAGTGTTGCTCTTATTGAAACAACATCACCTCATGGGTTGGGTATTGATGATAAAGTAACAATCGATATTAACCCTGATGATACTACTAAGACTAAGACATGGTATTTAAGAAAACGTTTATATCAAGACGTTACTTTTAAAACACCATCTAACACAACAAAGGTTAATGATAGTGGTATAGGAAGATTTGAAATTCTAAATGGTGGTGCAGATTATACTGCTGCCACTTACAATAACATTGCTATAACTGGTGGGTCAGGTACTGGTGCAACTGCATCCATTACTGTATCTGCTGCTGGCGTTGTATCAAATGTTACAATACAGAATGCTGGAAGTGGATATAAGAGAGGAGATTACGTTGGTGTTGCTGATGAGAGTCTTGTAAGATCTGGTGGATCGACAAGTACAGCAAGGTTGACAATCTTTATTGACCATGCAGGGTTTGCATCTAATAATACTGCTGTTACAGTTGATGATGCTACAGGTTTTGCTGTAAATGATTTATTAAAGATAGGTGATGAGATTATTAAGATTACTGCTATTAACAGTAAGACATTAAGTGTTGAGAGAGGACAAGAATCATCAACTGCTGTTGATCATTTCGATAATAAAGAAATTGCTTTATATAAGGCACAGTATAATTTTACAAATAACTTCCAAGTAGGTGATATTGCTAATTCTGGATATATTAAAACTTATGATAGTACAACTCAGAAGGCAACTGTCATATTTGATTATGCAGTAGAGAAGACTAGTGCTAGTTCAGTTGATATTAGTACTACATTCTTTGATTCTAGTACTCCTAAGAGATTGGTGTCAGTTGAGTCATTCTCATCGATAGAGTATAAATTTGAATTCTCAGAAGATAATAGTACATTTGTACCAAACCCAGAATTAAATATACAAGAATTTTATAAGTATAAGTTCGATACGTCTCATAGTAGTCTCAGTGGGACTTACTTTGATATTAGTCCAAGTAAGAACTATAACTTGATTACATTAGAGAAGATTGCATCTACAACTCTACCCGGGAATAGTGGAGCATCTACTGATGTTAAATTTGGATTTGGGTCAAGACTAGTAAGTAATACCTATGATACTAAGGTAGGTACTGACTTTACTAATTTCTATTACTTTGATAAGAATGCAGTTGTTGATAGTGGTAATGGAGTCTTTAAACTAGTTACCGATCCTTTACAAGGTACTAAGACAATTAATTATGTTACCAACAATCGTTTTGTATATGACTTGGTTGGAGATGCTCCTCTTTGGGATGGATCTGGAACAATATCATATACTACAACAGGACAATTTGCTGTTGGTCAAATAGAAGATTTTAGTGTTATAAATCTTGGATCAAACTATAACAAGGTTCCTTCAATTGCAGGTGTTTCACCTAAGTCTGACTATCAGGCAGAAGCAACTGTATTGTTCGATGCTACATCTAAAATTGTAACTGGTGTTACTGTTACTAAGAAGGGTTCCAACTATGTTAATCCTAAAGTTGTAATAACTTCTACTACTAGCAGTAAGAATGCAACATTTGCAGTTATTGCAAGAGTAGGTGAGATTTATCAGATAAATGTAGTCTCTCCTGGTGAAGGATATACTGCTGCACCAGAAATAGAAATTGTAGAAGGAGATGTTAGAGCATATGCTGGAAGTACAACTGTAGGAGTACCTCAAAGTGTAACATTTACTAATAATGGTAGTGCTTTCCACTTAGACAAATCAATTTCATCTAATTTCACTTCTCAGTACATAGTAGGACTTAAAACTATAAGTGGAGATTTCCAAAAAGGTGAAACTGTAGTACAGAAGATAGGAAACACAGAAGTTGCTAGAGCAAAGGTTACTGAGTGGAGACTAGGATCTAACCTCCTGAAACTCCAGTCTGTGACTGGGATCTTGAGGGAGAATGTTGCGATTGAAGGATTATCATCAGTATCTTCCGCAGTTATCAAATCTGTATTTGTTACTGGATTTACTGAAGACATTACTAGTTTCTATGACAATAGAGGTTTCTCTAAATCTGATAAAGGAAAACTAGGTGTATCTAATCAAAGGTTAATTGATAGTGCTTTCTATCAAGATTATTCATATGTTGTTAAATCTAAGACTCCAATTGAGCAATGGAGAGACTTAATTAAGTCTACTACCCATCCAGCTGGATTTAGATTGTTTGGACAGGTTGATGTTGAGAGTGATGCCTCTACAACAATGCCAACTGAAGTTCCAAAGGCAGATCACTTCAGTATTGTTCAACTTTGGGATCCTGAAAAGAATAAGATCACTGTTGAGAATACTACAAGGATAATTACTCAGACGATTCAGAATGTAGAGAGTCAAAGAGTTCGTAAGGGTATTGGATCTGTTGCGACATCAGACTTTAATTTCAATGAGACTCGTGCTTTTGAGTTTACTCTTAATGGTGCATTCGATGGAACATACAATAGTGACGGTCAGTTAATTGGCACAAAGACATTCCAAGTACTAGATGAGAACGGTGTTGCATTTACTCCAGTTAATGCTAATACTCTTATTGTAACATTAGATGGTATATTACAAGAACCAGGTAAAGCATTTACTGTATCTGGTGATAATATTGTATTTGCCCAACCACCATTAGGACCAGGAGTTAAAGCAGGGTCAGCATATAATGGAGTTAAGTTCTATGGTAAGGTATTTGAATGGAAATCTCCAGGTGCTGCATACAATACAAGGTATCTTAAGAAGATTAAAAATATCTTCCAGCGTAATGGAAGATGGTTAGATGCTGCAAATCAACTTGCAAGAAATAAAGAGTTTATTACATCTGAAGCAGTTGGATATGGTAAGGAAACTTATCCATTACTAGATTGGGCAACTAAGAGTGATGACTATATCAAGGATATTGGATTTATCATTGACTCTTATGAGCATGATTTGAGGTTTGGTGGTAATATTAAGACTATTGATTATTCAACTATATTTGCTACCACTCCTTATATTAAAGATAATAAAGATGAGTCCTTTAAGATATTCAAATATGCTACTAACTTAGCAAGACTTGCTATTAGAAATTGGGATTATGTTGAGACTAATGCAACATATACTACTAATACTACATCAGTAACAGTTACAAATACTGAGAACTTAGTAGTTGGAATGTATCTTACCTCTGGTAGAGCGTTCCAAGCAGATACTAAGATCACTTCTATTGATAGTCCTACTAAAATAACTGTTAGTAAAGCTATACTAGGTAATTCTACTGCATCTAGTAATACAACTCCAACTAATTTAACTGGAACTACTAGTGGTGATGAGACTTTTGGTGGTGTTGGACAGGTTCTTCTCAACGACACATATACAGTCTCTGTTGGTGATACTGTATCAGTAGGAGAAGATCCTGGTGGATCTCCTGAGATTATATTCCGTTTGAATGGAAGGAATGACGGTACATTCTATGATGCTGCATATTTGATTGAAAGAAACAAACAGCATATCGTAGAAGAAGCAACACAAGCAATTACTGCCAACATTAGTGACTATCAAACTAATCCAGCAACTTATCGTCCTTATGTACAGTATTATGTCGAATCTGTAATATATCATTTACAATTAGGTGGTAATGAGAAGGTTGTTAAGATATATGAGAGATTAAACTTTAAAGATTTACCTACTACAATAACAGGCAACCCATCAGAAGGGTTTAATACTCTGTTGGATGAGTGGAAGAGTGATATGTCTAAGATGTTTGCAAAGGCATCTGAGTATATGACTTCTGCTATAAGAAATACATTAGCAGCAAAGGTTAACTCTACTATAGATCCTAATCCAGACACCAGTATTACAGCTGATAAGTTATCACCTGCCTGTGCTGAGGTAGCATCTGCACTTGATACATTTGCTACAATTACTGCAACAGTTCTTACAGAAGGAGAAGGATTAGTAGTAGCAACAGATATAAATTCACCGAAGACTGGTAATTGGACTACTACTGCAACATATACAAATTATAATATCATCAGTGATCCTCTATTAATTGCTAAGGATTGTGATGATGTAGTTTCTGCTGTTGATTCTTTATATGATAGTTTCCAAGATATTCTTAGTGACAGAGCTGTTACTAGAGGAAACCCAGATTATGTTGACGGAGAGAATACAGATTTTGAATTGTATTGGGAAGATGGTAGTGCTGTAGATACTGATGTAGATGAAGATCTATTCTTAACTATTAATGCAGTTCTTCAGACACCAAAATATAGTGCTGCTATATCACAAGATTCATATTTCATTGATAGGACTACAGTACCTAATGTATTGAAGTTTAGCGTTGCACCTATTTGGGATCAAGATCTTGGTGCTAAGAGTTTAGGTGAAGCAACTGCTGTTGAGAAAGTAACAGGAATTGGTGTTGGTAATTATAAACGTCTTACTATCGACTACGATTTAGTAGACGATGTAAAATCTGGTCCATTCTTAATTCTTGATGTAGAAGATAAGACTTCACAAACTGTTGAACTTCAAGATTATTTGTATGTCTTCTTAGATGGAGTCTTACAGAGACAGGGATATAGTTATACAATAGCAGGACCAAATATCTTCTTCAATGTTCCTATTAAGAAGGAAATGAAGATTGACATGCGTTACCTCTATGGTAGAGATGCTGGTCAAACTCTAAACATATACGATTTCTCTCCTGATACCTACTTTGCCTATGGTACATTTGTACTAGATACAAGTTCTGCACAGGTTGATAGCTTCCTTACTTATTCTTGGATGGGTGAGAAGGTAGGTACTGGAATACATTGTTGGCAAGTAAGATCTAACGGTACATATAATGTTATTGGTGAAGTAAGTAGTGCTTATAAGACTGCATCTACTTTATCCTTTAGTATTAAATCACAAAATGCTGCTGTTGAAGCAGGATTGGATCTGATCTTTGCTACTAAGACAGATTACACTAAGACATTTACATTTGCAGATTCTGAATTTACCAATACTACATTAACATTCACAGAGGATTCTACTGGTAGGAAGATATTGAATAGTGATAATGCTGTTTGGTATGGTACAACATTAGGTAAAACATATAGAAATCCATTTGCTTCTCTGTCTAATGGAGATCTTGTAAGAGTAGAAGGTGAAGACAAATTTAGAAGAATTAAGAAAGTACCTGAAAGTACTACAAGTAAAGATGGTAGAGGTGGAGAACAATTAACAGATGATGTTTATAGTACTGTATCAGTAGAAGGTTATGCTGGTATCACTAGAGGTGAGGGTCTTAGTGTTGTTGCAACTGTTAGTAGTGGTAAAGTTACTGCTTTAACATGGAACCGTCGTAGTTATGATCCATTAACTCAACCTACTGCATATCAATACTTTACACCTCCTGTCTTGGAATTTATTCCTGAAGATGGTACTGGTGGTGGTGCAAAAGCAGAAGTTGTTGTAAGTAAAGGTCAAGTAATAAGTGTTGATCTACTTGATGGTGGTTCTGGATATACCAAAGCACCTATCATTGTAGTTGCTAGAAGATTTGATATCTTAACTGAAAGAGATATTGGTGTATCTCTTATTAATGTTGAGATGGTTCCTCAAGTTCAGATTGGACAGGGTGCTACTTCTGCATCTAGGATTACTATTCTTGGTACTCAGGTTCAAGGTATCGATTCATTCTCAAGTACTTTATTCAATAGTCCTCTTGATGTTACTAGGAAGATAACAGCAGAGCTTCAGATTGATACTGATAATATTGCAGAAGGACAGTCTGGATTTGATATGCCATCTGGACCTATACAACCTGCTACTGTAAAACTTGTTTTTGTTGAACCAGCACCTGTACTGATCGAAGGTGAAGGTGGAGCACTGAGAAATCAGTGGGAAGCAACTGTTGTAAGTGCAGAACTTCAGGATATCATACCTCTTGCTTCAATTACTACAGTTGGAAAGAGTATCGTTTCTACTTTAGTTCATGAGATTCATAATACAGCATTAGGTAATATCAATTACTTTGAGGATGCTGCATATACTAACGTTGATACTAATATCGGTGATAGTATTATCTACATCCCAGACACCAGTAGTTTTGCATCTAATGGTCATCTGTTGATAGGTGATGAACGTGTTCGTTATTGGAGGAAGCTATCTGATCGTTTCTTAAATGTTGATCGTGCTCTATATGGAACTACAGATAAGTTCCATGCTGCTGGCACATATTTACGTCAAGTTCCAGAGATAATTTCTGTCATACCTGCTGGTATCGTTAAGATCGAGTCTGAAGTATCTGATTGTTCAATAATAAGTGCCGCTGCTGGTTCTTCTAGAGAATCCATATATCAACATCAGATTGAAGTAGATAAGCAGAGTCCTCATGATACTTCCAGAGAAATTGTTGTAATGCCACCTGAGACTGGTATTGTTGATAGGTATCAGGAAACTGCATTCTTACCAGATCCTATTGAACAGAGAAATGGTAATTTCGTTGATATTCCTGAACCATATACTGTTACTAAGAGAGATGGAACTATAATTACAATTGTAAACGAGGTATTTGGTAGAGAGGTAGAGTATCGCGGAGATTATATTATTGGTAATATTGGGTCTACTATTGGTATGTGGGATCAGACAGGACATGACGTTGGCGCGTCCAATGTTTCTGGAATGACCATTGGAGAACTTGATAGAATCTTTGCTTCGATGGCAATTAAAGATTTCACCGATAGAACTCATTCTAATTATACTCTCAGTGGAGACTACTTCAATCTAGGTAGACCATCTACCCAAAACCCTGTGGCCATCACTAGTTCCGCAGGTACAATAGGTGGTAATATCGTAGTACAAGATACAACTTATTGGCCAGATACTGGCTACATATTTACGTCTGGTGGTACAGTTATACAGTACACCAGCAAAACTGCTACAACATTTGAAGGGTGTACGCTCACCTCTGGTCCTAACAATATTGCTTCTGGACACGAGTTAGTTCCGTATCACCCAACATAAACTGTATAAATATAAATAACTTTGGCACAAAACACGTCGGTAAAATAAATGGCTGCTATTATCTCTGATAAATTTAGAATTTTTAATGCGACTCAATTCTTAGAGTCGTTAACTGAGGGTGCTACGGATACTAGTGCCGAACGTTCAAGGATGTACTTCTTCGTAGGAAGACCTCAACCTTGGAAGGCAAATCTAGAAATCCACTCTCAGAACGCTACTGCATTTGTAGTAGGACAAGAAGTATACGTAGGCACTTACGGATCAACTGCTTTTAGAGCAACGATTGCTGCGGTTTACGATAACGCATTACTTCTTACCGACGTTTTTGGAAGTTCTGGTGTTAACTCTGTTCCTACTCTAGGATCTACTCTAAAAGGTAGAACTGGTGGATCAGGTGGATCTGACACTGGTGCTGAAGCAAAGTCTGGTGTATACCGTTATGCTACTGAGGATGTGCCACCTCTTCCTTTGGATAACGCAACAGAGAAAGTTAATCTATATGATGAGATAATTGCCGCAAAACGTGTGACTGGTGCTTATGCACGTACAGTTATTCGTCGTTACAACTGGGACTTGGTAGCCAACCCTAAGTTTGACATGTGGAAGCCCGACTATTCTGCTACTCCTGGTGGCGGTGGTCAAATTGGTAAGCAGACTGCCACAGGACAGGATGGCATCTCTACCGCAAAATTCTATGTTATGAACTCCTCATACGAGATATTTAAGTGTCTCTATAATGGAGAGGGACCTGGTAACGCTACTGGACAGAACGCTACTGAGGAACCATTAACAACAGGTGCTAACTATGCATCTGGAACAGGTCTTTATACTGAGACTACTGGTGCGAAATATGTTTGGAAGTATATGTACACCGTCCCAACAGATGATGTTCTAAAATTCCTTTCTTCTGATTTCCTACCTATAGTTCTTACTACAAACGCAACTCGTCAAGCAACTGAGGCTTTAGCAGTCGCTGGTGCTGTTGATGTTGCACTTATTGAGAATGCTGGATCAGGTCTTCCTGCTTCACAGACTCTATACACAGGTATTAAAGGTGACGGAACAGGTGGTAAGGTTAAATTCGCCACAGACGGTTCTGGAACTATCACATCTGCTGAAATCGAAGCACGTGGAACAGGTTATACCTACGCTAATGTTTTACTAGGTAATGGTAACCTATTCAGTAATGCTGGACTTTCTAACGCTGTAGCAACTGGTGCTTCTGCTGTTGGTGCTATTGAAGTTATTCTTCCCACACAAGGTGGACATGGATCAGACTTCGAGACAGAATTAAATGGTAAGCGTGTTATGACGAACATTCGTCTAACTTATGCTGAGGGTTCTGGAGACTTCCCTGTAGATAACGACTTCCGTCGTATTGGAATTATCAAAGACCCATTCAATTATGGAACAACAACTTTCTCCACTGCTGATACATTGAGTGGACTGAAAGCACTTAAGATTACTGGAGCAACTGCTGACTTCATTCCTGATGAAGTTATCACACAAACAGTAACAGGTGGTACTGCTAAAGGTACTGTAGTTTCTTGGACATTAGATCAAGGTCAAACAACTACTGGAGTTCTTAAGTATATCCAAGTAAATGACAAACATGCCGATAGTGGTGTTGTAAGAGCATTTGAGAGTAATGGTTCTAACGCCGTTGGTGGTGGTCTTTCTGCCGCTTCTGGTACAGTAGATACTTCTTACTCCAATTCACTATTAGGATCTACATTTGCTTCAGGTCTTGCTAATCCAGAGATCGAGAATAATTCAGGTGATGTAATTTACATCGAAAACCGCCGTCTTATCACTCGTGCTCCTGATCAGATCGAAGATATCAAACTAGTTATTGAGTTCTAAGTTCATTCTACTACGCTAAATACTAAAGATAAGCTGCTAGTATTGGCGATAGTAAAATGCCACAGAAGACAAACCTTAATGTAAGCCCTTATTACGAGGACTTTGACGTAAATAAGAATTTTTATAAAATTCTATTTCGTCCTGGTTACTCAATACAGGGTAGAGAATTAACTCAGGTTCAATCTATTCTTCAGAATCAGATTGAATCTTTTGGTAAGTATGCCTTCAAGCAAGGTGAACTTGTCATACCTGGTGAGGTTGGATTAAACACGAAATTAGACTACGTTAAACTATCTTCTGTTTCAGAAGTAGCCATTAACGAAGGTGGAGAGATTGTCTACAAGAAGTATGACATCACCTTATTAGTCGGACAGCAATTAAGAGGTATTACCTCTGGTGTAGTAGGAACTATATTAGCAACAAAACTAGCAACTGAATCATCCGCAGATACTGTCTTTGTTAATTACCTTAATAGTGGTAATTCCAATACTGAGTCTACTTTTAGACAAGGTGAGACACTAGAAGTGGTTGATGGTGTTAATACTCCTCTGCTTGTCGTAGGTACAGATGGTAGTGTACTTCCAACTAGTATACAGGTAACCAACCCTGATACTGCTGAAGTTACTTCTCTCGAAAGTCCTGCAATGGGATACGGTTCTGCTGTTAAGGTAGAAGAAGGTATCTATTTTGTTAATGGTTATTTTGTTCGCAATGACTCTGGTCTTCTTGTTATTGACGAATATTATGACAAACCATCTGCTAAGGTTGGATTTACAATTGTCGAAGATGTTGTAACTCCAGAGGAAGATTCATCTCTGTATGACAATTCGATTGGATCTTCTAACTCTACTGCACCTGGTGCTCATAGATTAAAGATTGGTCTTGTATTAAAAGAGTTTGCACTTGATGCAATTACTGATAAGAATTTTATTGAACTCCTTAGAGTTTCTAGAGGAGTTATACAAAAGAAAGTATCACCAACAGATTACAATTTACTAGAACAAACTCTTGCTCGTAGAACATTTGACGAGAGTGGAGATTATGTTGTAGATAGTTTTGCTACTGATGTTAGAGAGTATGCACAGAAAGATGGTAATCAAGGTTTATATGCTGTAGATGAATTTGGTCTTTATAATGGATTCTCTGCTGGAGACGCATCTAAGAAGATGGTCGCTAGTATTGGACCAGGTAAAGCATATATTAAGGGATACGAAATTGTTAATAAAGAGACGAAATATCTCACAATTGATAAAGCAAAAGAAAGCGTATTAAGCGACAATGTAACATTAAAGACTAAAGGATTACCAACCTTAAGTGTTAACAATGTTTATGGAAGTATACCTCTTAATCAAGAAGGTTCTGACTTAACTTCATATCCTACAGTATTTTTATACAGTACATTTAATGATGGTTCTATTGGATTAAATGGAACTGAATTATCAACTGATCATAGACAGACTCTTAATAAGAGAGGATCTATATTAGATTCTAATTCTGCTGTTAAGACTATTACTATTCAAGTAACTAATACTACTAATACTCTTGCTACTATTACTGATGGAAACTTTACTACTCTCTTAGGAAGTCTTTATATTATTAAGACAAGAGATGGTAGTGATGCACCTACATCAGTTACTCCGTTATCTTCTTTGGCATATGCTAAGGTTAATAAACCACTCATTACTCCTAGTGATGCAGTATTCTATCTAGAATTAACAGTTACTGCTAATAAGGACATACTTGAGTCATTACTACGTGAACAGGATTTAGGAGATTCAGATTTCAGAAGAAAGATATTCCTTACTGAATCTGATGCTCAGAATGATGTCGGAAACGATAATGCTCTTGGATATATCGTAGATTATAGCGAAGTTATTACACCAGTTATAGGAACTGCTAAACCTAGTAACTTTGTACTACAGGAAAGGGGATTAGGATTCAATTCTGATTCTGATATTGTTCTTTCTAAAGGTCGTTTATCTCAAGGTAGTGCAGCATACAACACTATATTCGGATTCTCTTATTTTGATCCTCAGTTCTTCACTAAGATCACCCTACAGAAACCTGTAACGGGCGGTACGTTCGTAACAGGCAAATATGTATTCGGACTGACTAGTGATGCTTATGGGGTCATTGAGGGTGCTTCTAACGGTGTCTATTCAACTGCTAAGATACTCTTCATCAAAACATTATCTGGTAAGTTCCAATCTGGTGAATCTATTAGAGATGAAGCAGGAAACACAATAAAGATTGCTAAGGATAATACAATCTCTCATTTTGTCGTTCAGAAGAGAGGTTTAGGATATAATGATGATTCGGAATTGACAATTAATGGAGTTGATTATGATAACTCTATCATTACTATATCAAGAAAGAATGATGGATCCATCTATGCATGTGACATCATTAATAGAAATGGATTAACTACTACTTATGCTCAGCCTCCAGCAGTAACAGTTAAGAATGGTCCTGGATCTAATCCTGGAGATTCTGCTGCTGTTACACCTGTCCTAGTAAGGAATGCTGTAACAACATACACACCACAGAACATTAAATCTATTGGTGGTCAATATGGATCAGGTGGAGCAAACAAGTTTACTGCTGATGTTGTAGTTGATGATAGATCTTTCTCAGAAATTAAAGATGTAACAGAGTTTACTTTCTTTGGTGCTAATGGTACTAACTTCATCGAATCTACTAGTTTCAGTGCAGATGCTTCTAAGGAATTGCAACAGGGAGATATAGTTCAATTCTCTGATAGTAACAATGCTTTAGTTCGTGCTATAGTTCAATATGCTACTGAACCAAAAGGAGCTGCTAAGAGTAGAGTCTATTTGGATATTGCTTTACCTGCTGATGTATCAAACACTAATATTGTTAGGTTGCGTCCAAAGGTAGGTAACAGTGCTGCTGGTACTTTAATCTATCCTACTGGTAGTAAGCAAGTACAGAAAGTCTTTGCTGGAAATGATGATAGTAAGATCAAGTACTATTTCCGTAGAGATTTTGTTGCTACTACATCTACTGGTGGTGGTTTAATAACGTTTGCTGCTCAGTTGCCATATGGTACACAGAGATTTACTGAATTCAGCGAAGAAAATTATATTATTACTGTATTAGATCCAGGTGGTGCTCCTGATATCGCTAAAGGAGATATTGTTTATATCCCTGCTGATAGTGTATCCATCACATCTGCTACAGATACAGCAAGTGGTTTAACTTCTGGTAGTATTACACTTCAATTAGCAGCAAAATACTTTGGTGGAGATCCAAATAATTATGGAACATTCCCCAAACTGAAATTAACTGCTACTCTTGAAGTAAGTAATGCTAAGCCTAGACTTAAGACTGCAATTAAAAATAAGAGAATTATTATAAGTTCTGCTGGAGATCGTGTAATTCCATTCAGAGGAACTGATTATGATAGTGAAGTTATTGAAATATCATCTTATTCAGACGCATACAAATTAAGATATGTCTATGAAGGAACTTCCTCTCAGCCCCCTGAAGTTGATACTGCTGGTAACCTTGTTGTTGGTACTGACGTTACTGACAGGTTTACCTTCGACGACGGTCAAAGAGATACAATTTACGACGTATCGAGATTAGTAATTAAACCCGGAGCACAAGCACCAATTGGTCAATTAGTAATTGGTTTTGATTACTTTGAGCAATCACAAGGTGACTTCTGTACAGTTGATAGTTACTTACATGAAGCAGGTCTTCCTGAAGATGAGATTCCTACTTTCGACTCAGTTATTCATGGCATGGTCGAATTGAAGAATGTATTTGACTTTAGACCAAAGGTTGATAGTACTGCTATTATTTCTGGTTTCCAAGATGTATCATCACTAGCAAATACAAGTGGAGCATTCTCTGCTGCTGGTGCTGTTGTTTCTAGCACTCCTGCTCCAGATAGCAATCTGGAATATACATTCTCATTCAGTCAAGTTCAATACTTAGATCGTATCGATGGTATCTACTTGAATAAGAAGGGTGAATTTGTTGTTAAGCAAGGTAATTCATCACTCAACCCATCTAAACCAGACCCAATTGCAGATGCTGTGCCTCTATTCTATGCATATGTTCCTGCATATACTAAGTCTAGTAAAGATGTAAGAATTACTCCAGTTGATAATCGCCGTTATACAATGCGCGATATCGGTAAGTTGGAGAAACGTATTGAAAGATTAGAGTTCTATACAACTCTAAGCATTCTTGAACAGCAAGCATTGAATATGCAGATCAAGGATGATATCGGACTTGATAGATTTAAGAGTGGATTCTTTGTAGATAACTTCGAGACACATGGATTAGGTAATCTAAAATCACTTGATTATCAATGTGGTGTCGATAGTCAGCAATCTGTTCTACGTCCACAGTCCAAAGAAGATTCTGTTGCGTTGACAGAGGTTAACGGTAGAGAGGATCAGAGATCTGTTTCAGGATATAAGAAGTCTGGTAATATTGTCACACTTCCATATTCAAATCTATCTTTACTTGGAAATGATTTTGCATCTAAGACATTAAATCCTAACCCATTTGTAGTTCTACAGTATGTTGGAGATGGTGAAATTTCTCCAAATATTGATCAATGGTATGATCAGTCAGTAGAACCATTAGTTGTTGATACTAATACCAATCTCTTTAGCATATTCCTTGCTAAGGATCTTGTTAGTGAGAGTTTCTCCAGTCTTTATAACTCATTCGTAGTTAACTGGGTTGGAACTTCACCATCATTTACTGCTATCAATTCATTGGGTGAAGTTGTTACACAACAAGCAGCTGCTTCTGTTGGTACAGCATCTGTTGCGAGTTCTTCTAATGTAAGTCCTCAGAATAATGAGGTTGGTAAAGGTATTCAGACTAAGACTGTAGATGGAAAGATTGTTTCAACTGCACTTCAGTTCTTTGCTAGAAGTCAGGCAATTAAGTTTGTTGTTAAGAGATTAAAACCAAATACTAAGATATCTGTATTCTTAGAAGGTAGAAATGTTAATCGTTGGGTTAACCCTGACCTTAGATTTACTGGTACTGCTGGTAACTCACCATCTGCATTTAATGGAGATGTAATTACAGATAATAATGGTAATGCTAGTGGAATAGTTCTACTTCCTGCTGGTGCTCCTCCAAGAGAAAATGCTACTTGGGGTGGAGATGTTGATACTGTTGATTATGATACTGCTGCTGAAGAAATTCGTGTAACAACTGGTATCAAGACATTCAGGTTTACATCTAGTGCTACTGATGCTGATAAGGCAACAGTAGATACATATGCAGAAGTTAAGTACTATGCAACTGGTATTCTCCCAGAAAATCCAGCAAGTATTGTTTCCACAAAACCATCTTACTTCAAAGCGAATGAAGGTGTACAAATAATTGATAACAATACAGATAACCCAGTAAGACCTAACCCTCTTGCTCAGACATTTAAGGTTGAAAACTTTGATGGCGGTGTATTCTTGACAGGTGCTGATCTATACTTCAGTAAGAAGAGTGATGATATTCCTGTTAAGGTTTATGTTACTAATGTAGATAGCAATAAGCCTGGTAAGAATGTCGTTCCCGGAACAGAGAAAGTTCTTGCACCTAGTACATTCCTTAAGGTATATACTAACGGTAATGTAAGTATAACTAAGGCAGAAAATGTAACTGGTTTATCTTCTTCTGCTAGTGGTCCAATTCAGAAAGTTATTGATAAGAATGGTGTTGATCTAGTTGCAACTGCATCTGGTGTATACACATTAACTAATGAGCAGGTATATACACTTGTTCTTAGTAACCATAATGGTAAAGCATTCAAACAGAATGAAGATTTATCTATTCCTTCAGTTACATTAGCAAATAATACTAATAATACTCAGTTAAAATTAACTATTGCTAAAGATAGTGGTAAGTTATCTGATATTAAGGTAACTAAGGTTGGTCAGAATTATGATAGTGCTATTTTAACTATCGAAAGTCCTCAATTAGCAGGTGGATCAGTTGCTACTGCAAGCATATCTGTATCTGGTGGTAAAGTTTATAATACTGAAATCCTTCTTGCTGGTTTTGGATATACCGAAGCTCCATCAGTTGTTGTTAAGGGTATTGGTAATGGTGCAGGTGGATGTGAGATATCAACTTCTATTGAAATAGATACTCCTGCTGTAAGGATGGGTGTAGCAACAGATCAAACTGGTGTTACTAATTCAACCACACCAACATACTTCGAGTTTGATTATCCAGTATACCTTCAGAATGACACTGAATATGCTTTCGCAGTTGAAACAGATTCGATTGATTACGAACTTTGGGCATCTCGTTTAGGAGAAACTGATGTTTCCACAAGTACAGTTATTACTTCTCAACCATCATTAGGTTCAGTTTACAAATCTCAGAACGTAGATAACTGGACTGAGGATATATTTGAAGATCTTAAGTTTAAATTATATCGTGCTGAGTTTAATATTACTAGACCAGCAGAACTTCTACTTAAGAATGATAACTTAGGATATGAATTACTTGGTACAAATCCATTTAATACTAACGCTAGTGCTTCAACAGCAGCAACTGCTAAGTTATTCCAGAATAACAATAAGATTATTAGAGTAGATCATAGAGACAATGGTTTTGAAGATACAGGAAAATCCTATGTATTCTATAGATCTGCAACTGAGACAGCAGGTATTACTGCTGATAACTTCAACACTAATCTATTCCAAGTAGATAACGGTGGTGTTGATACTTACACTATTACATCAGCATCACAAGCATCTGGAAATGCTGTTGGTGGTGGTACTGGTGTTTATGCATCACATAACAGAAAATATGAAGTTCTTTACCCACAAGTTCAGTATTTAACTACAGGTGGTACTAAGATTGAAACATCTGTTAAGACTACAAATGTAGTTTCTGTAGATTCTACTACAAATAACTATACTTCTTATAACAGAACTAGTGATTATGAGAAGACATTCTTAAATGAACCACATTATTTCACTAATCAGAAGTTTATTGCTTCTGATATTAATGAAACTATGAATTCACTTTCAGAATCTTTGACTTATAAGTTACTTCTTTCGTCTACTGTGTCTCATTTGAGTCCAGTTGTTGATCTTGATAGTGCATCTGTTAAGACAATTTCTAACAGAATTGAAAGTGGAAGTGGTAAGGAAGATAGATTTGGTAGAAAGGATCAGATTCTAGAATTATATCCAGTATATAAATTCACTGTTGCTGGAAATGGTGGAACTGCTGTTACAAGTAATCAGACAGTTACAGGTGATACTTCTAAAGCATCTGGTACTATTGCTAGAGTTAATGGAAGTGAGATTTATGTCAGAGTTAAGACTAGTCAGTTCTTCCAGAAAGGTGAAAGAATTCGTTTAAGTATTCAAAGTTCACTAACAGATGGATCTACTGTAACAGTTGACACATATCCATCTCAGATTATTACTTCTATTGCTGATGCAGCAACTATAGTTGCACGTAATCCTAGTGTTATCACTGAACTTTATGATAGTCCAAGTTACGGTATTATCGGTACAAGTCAGCAGTGGGATTCTGTTACACAAGAGTTGACAGTAAGAACTGACACTCAACCAATTAATGATAACTTTACTTCTAGGATAGTAGATAGTGCTGACTATAATAGAAATGCAACTATTGCTAGTCAAACACCAGATATATTCAGGGTAGGAGATTTAATTAAGTATCCTGGTCAGGTAGATGATGAAGCATATTATCTAGAAGTTGGAAAAGTAAGTTATACCAATGGTTTAGAATTCATTCCAGAGAATGTATCTAAGAATGGATCTTCTATTGCTAAGTATGTAACTAAGGAAATTGGTATTAGCAATCCAGCATCATCTGTTAATGTTAAATTGACAGTTAATGTTAAGGACATTTCAAATGTTCAAGTTCTTTACAGAACTAAGAAGGCAGGAAGTCAAGAAAACTTTGAGGATATTGACTGGGTATACTTTAATAGTACAGGTGTACCAGACAATGTAGAAGTTGCAACAAGTGAGAATACTATCTCTGGTGTTGTAGAGAAACAATCTTCCTACCAAGAACTAAGTTATAGCGTTTCAGATATTTCTGAATTTGCATCATTCGCTGTTAAAATTGTTATGAAATCAGTAGATCCAGCATATGTTCCTAAAGTTCAGGATATCAGAGCAGTAGCATCGTTCTAAACTCCGCACATGGATTATCTCAAGGTGAAAGGTCATGACGGTCTTGTAAGAGACCAAAACACAGGGGCCATCTTAAATCATGACGTTTCTGCTATAGAAGCTAGACGTAAGACGCGGAACTTAGGTTCCGCATTGGAAGACATAAATATGTTGAAAGAAGAAATTCTTGAGATTAAATCCCTGTTGCGAGAGTTAGTATCAAATGCCAGCAATTAATGTAGCGAGAACCGACACCTTTGAATCTCAAAGGGTCAAGATTAACACACTTAGTTCTCAACTGTTTTCTGTTACTTCAGGAGGGTCTAACCTCTCAACAGGATTGTTAAGATTAGGTGATGGAACTGTAGCAGCTCCTTCTCTAGCGTTTACTAATGATACTCAGTTGGGTATCTATAGACCTTCTGCTGGAGTGATTGGATTTGCACATGCCAGTAAGAAGATATCAGATCTATCTGCTACTTCTACAAAGTATTATCGAGATTTTGTTATTGAGAAGAATAGTCTTGATAGTCAGTATGTTTCTATTCTTACGGCTGGTGAAAACTATGATGGTGGTACGTATGCTAGTGTCCCTGCTTTAGGTGGTACTGGTGACGGTGCTTTATTGGGTATTGAAGTTGATGGATTTAATGGAGCAGTAACCAATCAAGGATCTGGATATGATCCTGGTGTTTATCAGAACATTGCATTAATTGGTGGAACTGGTACTGGAGCATTATTTGATTTCACTGTTCCTGAAATATCTGGTTCTATAACAAATGGTGGTGATAACTATACGCCAGGTACTTACAGTAACATTGCTATTACAGGTGGTTCTGGTACAAACTTACAAGGAACATTTGTAGTTGATGCTATTGATGGTGTATTAACTGCTGGTTCAAACTATCCAAATGGTACTTGGAGAAGTATTTCTGTAACAGGTGGTACTGGATCCAATGGTCTTGTTGATTTAGTTGTATCAAATGGTTCTATTCAGGATTTCTCTGGAGGAGTTGGAGCAAGTGTATGGGTATCTGGTACAGGATTTGCAGTAAATGATGTAATAGGCGCAACAATTGCTGTTGCTGGTACACAGACATTTGTACTTAAAGCTGCTAGTGGTAAATATTATCTTGATGGATCTCAAGTTGATAACTTTAATTTATTAAAAGGAAAAACATACATCTTCAATTTGAATGACAGCACTGTTGCTGGTCATCCAATGTTTTTCTCTACAACACAGGACGATACTGCTAGTATTAGCACAGACGGAATTACATACACATTAGATGGTTCTAATGTGAATACAACAGATTGGCTTGCTAATTATCAATCTGCTACTACTAGACAAATAACTTGGGTAGTTCCTGCTGCTCCTGTAACAGACAATCTTTACGTGAGTTGTTCTCTCCATGCTAATATGGGAGCAGGAGTTACATTAACTGATGCAACAACAGGTTCTGGATTTGGATATACTATTTCAAAGGTTCCAGGTAAAGTTAGTGAAGTTAATATCAGTCAGTCAGGAGAAAGTTATACTTCTGGTGATGCTTGTGGTGTAGCAGCTACAGATTTGATGGCTTCGTCTGCTGTTGGTGCTGGTGTAACAGGTTCTGGATTTGTATACACATTGGGTGGCGCAACAATGGGTGCTGTCCAATCTCTTGATAATATTCCCAACTACGGTAGCGGATACACTGGAGGAGACGTTCTAACGCTTCCAGCAGCGGTTACAAACGTATCTACTATCGCTAGAGGTGAATTAGACTTTACGGGTGTTAACTTCGTCTCTAACGCTGGTATACAGACTCTTACGTGGAGTGGTATTGCAGCAGGATCATCATCCCAAACATATACAAACCTAAGTCCTACTGGTGGTGCTGGTAGTGGTGCTGTTGTTACTGTTGAGGTTTTATATGCTGGAGGTAATGCATCATATGATAATGTAACAGTTACTAATATTGGTACAGGATATTTACCATCAGATCAACTTGTTATTCTAGGTACTTCAGTAGGTGGTGTTACTCCAAATAACGACTTAACTATTTCTGTTCAAACAGTTGAACCAGGCAACCCGCAGATTACTGTTGCTAGTACAACAGGGGTTATGGTTGGTGATACTGTTGACATTATTCCAAATATTAATAATCCAGGTCAAGTAGCAGCAGGTACTGTTATTCAATCTGTTGACAGTGCAACTCAATTTACCTTAAGTATTGCTCCACCAACTCCAGGTGCTGCTGATATTAAAGTTACAAACCAAAACCCATCACGACTGACTGTTCCTTCTACAACTGGACTTGTATCTGGTATGGTCGTTAATAAAGTAAGTGGTACAGGTGTACTAATTACTGGAACTACTATATCAGCTATTAATAGTGCTACGGAATTAACACTATCAATTACACCATCTACACCAGGTGCAATAGTTGTTAACTTTGAACCTGAGTTTGGTGCTGGTAGTGGATTTGCATATACCATTGATAAATTAGGTGTTATCAGTGATGTTAGTGTTGCTGATGGGGGTAATGGATATACTGTAGGAGACGTGTTACAGGTTTCTGCATTTGAACTTGTTCAACCAGAAACTTATACTGTAACTAATGGAGAAGTTTCTGTACTAACACCTAATGCTGGTAATCTTGCAGATTCAGCATATGCTGTAGGAGATAGTGTTAGAGATGCTGGTGGTTCAGTTGTTGCTGCAACAATCACAACATCTACAACAATAGGTGCAGCGAATGATGCAAGCTATACTGGTGTTGCATCTACGAGTAACAATAATGGTGTTGACGCTACCTTCGATGTTAGTCGTGATAATTCTGGAGCAGTACTATCTGCTGTAATAACCACAGATTCTCCTGGTAGTTTCTACGCAGCAAATGATACTATAACTATTGCTGGTGCTCTAGTTGGTGGTGCAACTCCTGCTGATAATATTGTGTTAACAGTTAGTAGTGTGGGTAGTGCTCAAACTGCTGTTGTTATTAGAAAAATTAGTGCTAGTGGTGGATTCATACAGAAGATAGTTGTTGATAAATTATCAATTTCTGCTAATGATTATTTGGTTAAAGATGTTGGTAACCCAACTACAGGGGATAAGATTTCAGCGGTTGCTGATGAATATCGTTTCTACATTGATAAAGGAGATGGTAATGGTGTTCAATATACACCTGGTGGAACACTCTTTGCTGGTAACAGTTATAAGTTTGATTTAAGTTCAGGAACTTTAGGTGGTCACATATTCTCTCTATCACAGTTTAGAGATGGTCAGTGGGGTCCTAGTAGATTTGAGGATGTATCTGCAACTTTAGCAACTACTACTAAGCAAGTAACTCTTGCTTCTACAACTGGAATGTTGGCGGGTATGATTGTCACTAAAGTTAGTGGTGATGGTATTATTCCTTCCACAACTGTTATTGCTTCTGTTGATAGTAGTACACAAATAACTCTTAGTGAGAATCCAACAACTGCTGGTGGTGTTATTCTTAACATCTATGGTGCTGAATATACTACAGGTGTAACAAGAACAGGATCTGATCTAACGATTAAGATTACTGAGACTACACCAACACTCTATTACTATTGTGGTACTGAACAAGCTGCTCACGTTAACGAAGGTGGTGAAGATAATGAGGAAGCATCATTTACTATTAACACAGTTAACCCTAAGACATTTGGTAGTGGATTCCAGTTACAAGTTACTGAGGTTGTTGTACAGGAAATCGTTAAGGGTGATGTTCTAACAGGTGCATTTAGTGCAATAGATCTACAGAGTACAACAGCTACTATTACAACAGGTACTGTAAACAACTTAAGTTCTGATACTGCAACATTAACTACTGCTGCTATTCCAGCAATTACTTCTGCAACTCCGATAACAATTACAGTTGACGATCCTGCTTCTCATGATATTACCCTAACAGCAAATAATATTAAGTTTGGAACAACTTGGAGTGTAGACGTTTCTACTGGAGATGCTACCGTAGGTGGTTTTATAAATTCTCCTGATCTTAGATTGGGTGATAACTTAAAGTTATTAGCATCTGATGCATCTATTAATTCTCTTGCTGGTTACGATATTAAACTATCACCAGATACAGGAAGAATTGTTGATATTAATACAACTTCTGCAATTGCAGTTCCATCAGGTGATTCTTTATCAAGACCTGTTGCAGGAATTGTTAAGAATGGTTGTATAAGATATAACACTGATTCCAATCAGTATGAAGGTTATACTGCTAATACAACATCTTGGTCATCACTTGGTGGTGTAAGAGACCTAGATGGAAACACATATCTATTAGCAGAAGAAACAGTTGGTGCTAATGATAACACTCACTGGTTCATTAACGATAATGTTAACTCTATTCGTATTTCTCCAAATTACTTAGAGTTCATTAATACAAAGAAATTACGTTCACTTAACACTACTGCTCCCGCATTTACAGAATGGGCAGCAAATACTCCGTATGCAGTTGATGATTATGTTAAGTATAAGAACAACCTGTATAAGGTAACATCTGCTGGTACATCTGCTACTTCAGGTAACGAACCAACTCATACATCTGGTACTCAGGCAAACGGTACTACTGATATGTTATGGGATAGATTGGCGGTGGATGATTTAATCTTTGAAGATATTAACCTCGTTAAGATTGGTCCTAATAACAGTACAACTGCTCTTAGTGTCAATGATGATTTAAGATTTAGTGGTAATGTTATTTCAACTGATACTAATGATTTAATTATTAGACCTAATTCAGGTAAGAAAGTTGTTGTTGATGCTAATACAACATTCGCTGTTCCTGCTGGAACTACAGCAGAGAGAGGTACACCACAACAAGGATCACTGAGATATAATTCCACAACTTCACAGTTTGAAGGATACGACGGAGCAAACTGGGGTTCTCTTGGTGGAGTAAGGGACGTTGATCAGAACACATACATTATTCCAGAAGTATCTGCTGGTTCTAACGAAAATATTCTTTACTTCTTTAATGATGGTTCTGAGACTATGCGTCTTACCGCAACAGCATTAGAGTTTAAAGCTGTTGATACAATTAAGTCATCTACATCAGATGAATTTGAAATTACAGCATCTATGATGACCTTTGATAGTGCTGCAACTACCCTAGATAATACTGATGCTAATAAGACGTTCCTCTATAGCAGCAAGCAAAACTTTGATATTGGTGTTGCTAGTGGTATCTACACTGAACCAGTTCTTAGACTTGACTATCTTGGTGATGTTTATCTAAATACTGGATTCGGTACAGGTAACTATAACGGAGTTAAGATCTTCGATAGCGATCTTAAAGACTTTGAACTTGCAGATGCAAAGATCAAAACCGATATAGTACAAATGGTTAAGGGGTCAATTAATGTTGGTAGTACTGACATTTATGAAACCGCCATAGAGAAAGGAGCGAAAGTCGTTATTGTTGCAGAAAATACTAATACTAACCACAAAGAATTTGTTGAGTTTGGTGTTACTGATGATGGTAGTAATTGTTTCCATACCGAGTATGGTAATTTGCAAACCAATGACAATTTAATTGTTTCAACCTTTGAATATACTGCACAGAACAAAATTAGATTAAACTTTAGTTTGGGAACTAATGTTACCAACACTCATACAGTTAAAGTTACTATTGTATCCAACATTACCAAGAAATAAAAATGGCAACAACACTAGAAAAATTTGATTCACAAGGTGGATTCTCATTGGATAAGACCATAGTTATTGATGAGAATAGAAATTGTAAGAACCTCAATTCATTAGAACTGAAGAATTCTTATTATAGTGATAGTATGAAAACCTCTTATATTCTTAGAGGTATCAATACTGCTGTGTTGCAGGTAGATAATGTTGGAACACAGATTGTTTTAGAAAATAATACTTTAAATTTCGTTGATGGACATTTTATTGCAGTCAATCCATCTGGTACTGTACATACAGGGAAATTGGAGACTGCTGTTAAATGTGATAATTTAGGTAATGTTAGTATCTTATCAACATTTGAAACAGTTATTAAAGATGATATTCCAGCAGGTGAAACATGGAGTATAGTCCCACAAGGAGCAACGAATAGATTCAGTTATTCCACCACAAGAGCTGGTACTACTGAAACAATAAAATGGGCTGTATGCACAGAAGTTCATAGCATAGTCTGGAGTTAATGTCTAAATATAGTTTAGGATAAACGACGGCCTAGCAGGAAGCACCATGAGTTTGCATATTAATTCCGATAAAGAGAAGTTTAGGGGTGTCAACCCGAAACTTATCGGTGATAATGAACTGACAATTCGAGGAGGAGTAGGAGCTCTAGAAAGAGAGATACTCCGTACTGAATTAGATACCGCAACGGGTTTACCTCGTGTTGGTATTAACAGAACTGGTCAGAGGATCAATAATATTGATGTCACCGCTGGTGGTACTGGGTATACTACTCAACCATCGGTTACAGTTGCGCCTCCGGGTACTTCTGATGGAATTACCGCGCTTGCTTCTGCGTTTATTTTTAACGGTAAAGTCGTTTCTATTGCTGTTAATAATCCAGGATATGGATATACAACTGCTCCCACCGTAACTTTGAGTGGAGGTGGTGGTTCTGGTGCAACTGCTACTGCCGTTCTTGACACGGTTGATTATGAACTTGATATCAATGGTGCTATCAGAACATCAACTTCTATCATTTCTGATACTGCTAGAATCCTAAACCTTGATATTGACAACTTTGTTACTCCTGATGCTAACCTAAGAGGACCAAATTTAAAGACTTATCAGAATAATACTGGTACTCCTTGGGCTCCTAACGTTATTATACAGAAGGATAGTTATAGATATTTCGGTGCTAATGTTTATCAAGCAACAAATGCTGGACAAACAGGAAGTGACGCACCAACTCATGCTGATGGAATCGTATTAAATGGTGAAGTCCTGTTCAAACACATTGGTTTCCATGTAGTAGACCAATTAGAATTTAAGTATGGAGAAACTGGAGAAGCTGGTATTTTCCCAAGATCTATTACACCAATACTAGGTGATAGATCAGACAAGATTGCTACTACAGAATATGTTCTTAACTTGGCAACCAACGACGTTGGTGGTCGTGTCTATGTTTCTGCACAGATTGGTTCTGACCTAAACGATGGTCGATCTGCTGTAAACCCTGTAAGAAGTATTAAAAAAGCATGTCAACTGGCATGGGCTACACCTGGAGTAAAAGAAACGATCATCGTTTCAGGTGGAGACTATGTAGAAGACAACCCCGTTTCAATCCCACCAGATGCATCAATCGTTGGTGACAACTTACGTTTGGTTATTATCAGACCTGCCAATCCTGGCAAGCATATGTTCAAGTTTGGTGACAAGAACTATGTTTTAGGTGTAACATTTAGAGACCAAATTGACTCCAATGGTGACCCAGTTGCTACTTGGGATTACGCGATGGTCTTTGATGACAAGCAGCGTATTCAGATTGATGTTGATTCTAATGGTGATGTTGGAACAAGTTATCCAATTGGTCATCAAATATTTGGTCCTGATCAATTCCGTGTTGATTTCCAACAGAACACAGGACTTTCTACACTAGTAAACAACCTAGAAGTGGTTGGTGTTAACACTGGTGCTAGAGCAAAAGTTATTGACGTAAACTTCACTTACACTACAGGTGCTAGTGCATATGTTGCTGGTAAAATTGATGTTAACCTAACAAGTGGTTCCTTCGTTGAGGGTGAACGATTTGAGTATATAACATCTGCTGGTACTGGTGGTGCTATAAGTCTTACTATGAGTCAGACTGCTGGTTCTAATAAGATAAGATTTACACAAGATCCAGGTTCAACAATTCCTGCTGGTACATATGTTTTCCTTGATGATACTAATGATACTCATTTCACTCAAGGTTATTATCAAGTAATAGCAATTGATAATACAAATTCTGGATCGGGATATTGGGATGTAACATTTGTTCCTATCCTTAATGCTCCTACATGGGACACATCGGCATCTGGTACATTTACTATAGCAGCAGCAACACCAAATATTGAAACAATTGATACCACATCCATCAAGTCAATTAGGGCAGAGGGTGAGGTTGTTTCTGTAGATGAAGATTATACAACAACACTTCCTATCTCTAGAATTGACTTCTCATTGCAAGGAGATGCAAGTATTGCAACTGGAGGTTTCCAGAATGCACAGTTTGGTAATGCTGAGGATGTAGGTGGTATTATATTCTACACAAATGCTCTTGTTGGTAGAACCAATACACACGAGTTTAAAGAAGGTCAGGAAATACTTATTTCAGGTCTTCCAACTTCAGGTCCAAACTTATCAGAATTAAATGGTAAGCAAAGAATTTATAAAGTCTTAGAAGATAATGATGGTCGTTGCAGACGATTTGTAATACCTAAGAAGATGCCAGCGGTTGTTGATCCTAATCTCAATCCAGGTCAATTTGCAGCAGTTAAGACAGCAACTAAGACTGTTACATTATCACTTCTTAACTCTCCAAACAGTTTCCCATTATCAACTCCTTCTGGTAGAAGGTATCAAGATGCTTCTATCTTAATTCGTAACAACAGAGATTATATTGCGGATGAAGCAGTTGGAAGACTTAATTCACAATTTGCTAAGAGTTACTTCGCCACATATGAGATTGGAGGTACTGCTGCTTCTACGACTACACCAACAGGTGCAACATACGATCCTGCAACTGGAGATTTAGTATTTACTAAGACTGCTCATGGATTTTCTGTAGGAACTGGTATTAGAATTACTGATAGTGGATTAACTTTCACTTGTGCAATGGATAGTAATGCAACCGAACATGCATATCCAAGATCAACAGATCCTGCTACTGCAAAAGCATTACCAATTACATCAAAAACTAATGATACATTTACAGTTAATGTTGGTATATCACCTGCAAACGTAGAATATACACCTACTGCTGCAACATATAATGCAGCAACTGGAGATCTAACATTAACACTTGGAACACATTCATTATCAACTGGTGAGAGTATTACTATCGATAATGATTCCTTGCACTTCAAGTGTGCAATGGATAATAATCAGGTTACTAAGAAATATCCTCGTGCTTTAAAGGATCAATCTTCTGGAAGATCCCTTACTATTACTGGTTCTACAGCAACTAGTGTTACTGTTAATGTAGGTGCTGCTGGTACAAATAGAGACTTTACACCAACTGGTGCTACTTATGATCCTGCAACAGGTGTGATGGTATTGACTGTCGGACAGCACGGAGTTCGTGTTGGCGATAGCGTCGTTATAGACAATGATGCATTGACCTTTACCTGTGCAATGGACGGTCATGCTACAAAACATGCTTATCCTAGATTGGGTACTGACCCTACTTCTGGTCAAGCAATAGAAGTTACAGCGGTTGGAGAAACTTCACACACAGTAACTGGTGCAACATATACTCCTGCAACAGGTATTCTGCAACTTACTATTGCTGGTCACGGATTCGCGAATGGTGATTACATTAAGTTGGATGATGATTCATTAAAACTTACTTGTGCATTAGATAGTAACGGTTCTAATCATGATTATCCTCGTGCTGGATACGATAAAGCAAGTGGAAGATGGTTAGTTGTTGGTAATGTCCAAACTAATACTTTTGATATCAACGTTGGTATATCATCAGATACATCCGTACATACGTTTGTTTCTGCTGTTAGTGGTGGATTAAAGAGACAAGACGGTACTTTCACAGTTAATGTTGGTACAACACCACAAGCAACATACACACCAACCAATGCTGTTTATACAGCATCTACTGGTAATATGGTTCTGACTCTTGGTGGTCATAACTTAAAAGTTGGTGACAACATCAAACTTGCTGATGGTGCATTGACATTCAATTGTGCAATGGATGGTAACTATGCTGATAAGAGTTATCCACGTACAACTATTGATACACATACAGCATCTAATGCTGCATATAATCCTTCAACAGGTCTATTAACTCTCACGACACAAGGTCATGGGATGTCTAATGGAGACCTTATTAAAATTGCTGACAACTCATTAACATTTACATGTAACGAAGATAACAACGGATCAAACCATACTTATCCTCGTTCTACTGACCCAATTAGCGGTCATTGGATGCCTGTACAGAACGTAACTGTTAACACGTATACAATTCAAGTTCTTGACACAGTTCCTTCTACAAACCAGACTACTCACGCATTTGTTTCAGCAACTGCTAACGGAATCAGTCAGAAGAGAGATAGAGCATATGATTCTTCTCTTGAAGTCATTGCTGTAGCTAGTACTGCACATACAGTAACAGGTGCTACATACAACCCTTCAACGGGTGTTATGCAGTTAACCGTTACTGGACATGGGTTCTCTAATGGAGATAGAATTAAGTTAGGATACAATTCTCTTACCTTTAGTTGTGGTTTAGATAGTAACGCCACTCAGCATTCATATCCAAGAACAGGAGATCCTACTGGTGGTGATTGGTTAGCAATATCATCTGTTGCTACAAACACATTTGAAATTAATGTTGGGGTATCGCAAGATACATCAGCACATACATTTGTATCTGCTATTACAGGTGGATTAACCAAGCAAAGTGGTGACGTTACAATTAACGTAGGTGCATCTCCAACTGTAGCATACACACCAACAAACGGTACATACAACCCTAGTAATGGTGATTTAGAACTTACTATTGGTACTCATAACATAAGAGTTGGTACAAGTCTTAAACTTACCACAGAAGGAGTTACATTTACTTGTGCTCAGGATAGTAATGCTACTAACCATGCATATCCAAGAGCAACTATTGATAATCACACAGCAACTCTTGCCTATTATACACCTGCTGACGGTAAGATTATTCTTACAGTTCCTGGTCATGGAATGACTAATGGCGACAAGGTTAAGTTAGATGATAGTTCTTTAACATTCACATGTGCTGAAGATAGTAATGGATCTAACCATTCATATCCTCGTCCTTCTGACCCAATTAGCGGTAAGTGGATTCCTATTTCTGGTGTAACTACAAATACATTTGAAATTAATGTTGGATCTTCTACCAACACAACTGCTCATACATTTATATCTGCTGTTACTAATGGTATCAAACAGAAGAGAGATAGAGTAAACGAACAGGCAATTGAAGTAACTGGTATCACAGCAACTACAGTTACAGTTAATGTTGGTGCATCTTCTAACACAACTGCTCACACATTTGTATCTGCCAACCAAGATTCAGTTGTAACTGGTGGTAACTATGCTCACACATTTAAGAGTGCAACTACTGGTGGCGTAATTAGTGGTGGTTCATATGCTCATACATGGATAAGCAGTGCTACTAATGGTGTTCACTTTAAACCAAATACTGCTCACACATTTGTTACTGCTGATAGTAACTGTGTTAAGAATAGACCTCAAACTGCTCATACATTTGTAAGAGCTGCGGCAAACTGTCTATCTACTGGTGGTACTACATTTAAAGTTTACTTAGGACAGACTCCAGAAGTTCACACATATGTTAGTGGTGGTACTGTAGAATTCGGTGGTAGTAGTTATAATATTACCAATTTTGTTTATGATAATGCGGTAACAGGTGTTGCAACCGTTACTGTATCTGCTTCTATTCCAAATATAGCAGAAGATGCTACTGTTAAATTAGCAGACATTTTGGTCTCTTGTTCTTCTGGACAAAAGACATATCCATCATTCAGTCCTCCTACAACTGGTACTAACAATAATCCTAATGGAGACGAGAACTGTAAGCAAGATATAGTACACTTCCTTAATGCTGTTATAAGAGACTTAGAGTTTGGTTCCAACCATAACGTTATAGAAGCTGCGAAGAAGTATATTGTCGGAGCAAAAGTTAGTTATGTAGAGAATGAAATTATTCAAACTATACGTGGTATAGAGTATGCTAGAGAGTTAGCAATCTATGCAATGTGTAATTGGCATACAGGTGACAATAGGTTAACTACAGATCCTTTATATGCCGCAGAGCATACTGCTTTAACTCAGTATAGAGACACAACAATTATCAATACTACTGCTGGTAGTCCACGTTGTGATGATGTAAGAGCTGCTATTGATACTCTTGCATATCTCTTCGTAGATGTTCTATCAAATAATTCTGCTAACACATACTTAGATGCTGCATATCTAATTTCACGTAACAAGGATCTTATTGCAGATCAAGTATTAATAGATGTTGAGAACAAATATCCAAATGCTAATCTATCCGATCTTAATCAGAGAAAATGTCGTAGAGACGTTGGGTTAATTCTTGGTGGATTAGTTCGTGACCTTGTATTGGGTGGTAACTCTGGTGTTGTTTCTAGAGCAGAGTTATACTTCACAGGAACGGAGTTAACTGGTATTCAACCAGGAATGCTGGCTCAGACCCTTTACGCCTATCAGAAGGTCAAAGAGTACGCAATCAACACTCTTTCTAACTGGACTGGATACGCAGGAACTCATACATTTGTAAGTGGTGTCACAAATGCAATCACTCCTAATGCTGGTGGTACTAAAACTGCTGCTGCTGGAACAACTTATAATGCAGCAACTGGTGACATGGTACTGGAGATTGGATCTCACAGTTTGACGACAAGTAATACTCTTACCATTGCTAATGGTGGTGTTACATTTACTTGTGACCTAGACGCAAATGAAACAGAACATGCTTATCCTCGTGCAACTGACCCTGCATCTGGAGCAACACTTGCTATTACTGCTGTAGCTGCTACAACAGTTACTGTTAACGTTGGTGCTGCAATCAATCTTCCTGTCCCAACAACAGCAAGTGCTGCAACATATACTGCCAACACTGGTGAACTGACAGTAACATTCCCAGATCCTGCTAAGGCAGTTAAGACATCTCATAGACTTGCATTCAGAGAGAACGCACTTAAGTTTACTTGTGATGTTGACAGTAATGCTACTCAGCACTCATATCCAAGAAGGGTTCCTGCTGATAAGAAGGCATACGGTAAGTCACTTCCAATAACTAACGTATCATCTGCTGGTGGTAGCACTACAGTTACAGTTAACGTTGGTGCTGCTGGATCTGCTAGTTCTTCTACACACGCATTCGTAAGTGGTTTAGCAAATGGTGTCGTCGTAGTTTACGATCAAGTACCAACTACCTCAGACATTCCTAAGTTTGAAGATTGGAATATCACTCTTTATACTGGTGGTACTCCTAAATGTGCTAACGTTGCTTCTACAATCGCAACAGAAATGGATCTGTTGGAAGATATTTTGGATGGAACAATCCTACCAGGAGCAACCACACAAACAACTGGAACTCTATATGATACTGCACTAATCAATACATACCCAGATAGTTACATCTACGACTCAAACAACGTTAGATCTGCTGTTCGTGGTGACTATGATGAGTTTCCAATCATTGAGGCATCTCCATATACTCAGAACTCTTCTGTTATCTCCTTCTTAGGTGGTAATGGTGCATTCATTGATGGTGCTAAGGTTAAGCAACCTAACTGTCCGTTTACTGGATTAGAACTAGATGGTAGTGCAACTTATCCTAATCAGGGTAAGTCGATGGTTGCATCTGCATTCACTATCGTTTCCTTCGGTGGTACTGGATATAAAGTTATCAACGATGGTTATGTACAGTTGGTTTCGGTCTTCGTTATCTTCTGTGCTGATGGTGTTCTTTGTGAAAGTGGTGGTTATGCATCTATCACTAACTCTGCTACTAACTTCGGTCAGTATGCTTTGAGAGGTGTTGGATATAGTCCTACACCATACGTATTTGATATTGCAACAATCTCTAACGTATCTTCTACACCTACTGGTAGAACTATTCTTACAGTCAGTGGATTGGGAAGAGAACCTCTAGAGCATTATGTTGTTAAGATTAATGGTTATACCAATACTAATACTGACATTGAATACTTTGTTGATGTAGTTTCAGCAGTTACCGTTGGTCCTCCTTTCTCTGCTCAGTTAACCATTGATGATGGTACTGGACAAGGAATGGATCTTACTGATGTAGCTACTGGTAACCCAGTCTCTACTAGTGTTTTAACTGGTAAGACTATCAACTTACACAGACCATCTATCGTCAACTCCTCATCACATACATGGGAATTTGCTGGATCTGGTACTAACTACCTTGCTCTACCTGAGAACGGTGGTACTAAGATTGAAGCAAACGAACAGGTATCACAGAATTATGGACGTGTTTACGTCTCTGGTACTGACGAACTAGGTGACTTCAAGGTTGGTACATTCGCTAGAATTGAGAACAGAACTGGTAACATTACCTTCACTGGTACGGTTACGATCTCTGAAGTTGAATTCTTGAAACTGAAAGGTGGTGACGTTGTTGTTACTGGATTCGATGACTCCAACACATTGGGTGGTGCAAACGCATCTGATGCAAAACTACCTACACAGAAGGCAGTTAAGGATTACATCACTAATAACTTAGGTCCATACATCAACAAGCCCTACTCTACGAACGCTGTTCCTAGAGCACTAGTTGAACTAACAGACTCAGGTAAGATATCTGTTGACCAGATTCCTGCTTTGAGACCATTCAGTGTTTATACTGTTGCTAACCAAGCAGCAAGATTGGCACTAGAAGGAGCACTTGCTGGTGACATCGCAATCCAACAGGATACATCTGCATCATTCATTCTAAACAATGACTTAACAAGTCTATACTTAGGATTCCAGTTTAACGCTGCATTAGCATTTACCATCGGAGATATCTTTGAGGGTAGTGTAACGACAGGTCGTATTCAGTCTACTGAATATAGAACTGGTGTTGTATATCAAGTTAACGTTACTAATAACGGTTCTGGATATACTGTTGCACCTGCTGTTACAGTTTCGGGTGGTAATCCTGGTGGCGGTGCAATTGCTGCTTCTGTTACATGTACTATTGCTAACGGTGAAGTTGTTACTGCTACCATTGTTGACTTTAACGGATACATTGGTGGTAAAGGATATACTACTGCTCCAACAATTACATTTGCTGCTCCTCCAGGAGCTGGAACGCAAGCACAAGGTGTTGCGTTAATTGAAAGTAGATTGTATGGTACTATCGTTAACAAGATTAAGATAGAAGATACTGATACATTTGATGACAGTACAACACCATCTGCTAATACAGTTAATATTAACCGTGTTGTTAACACATCTTGTACACTTGCTTCTAACTGGGTATCACTATCTACTAACCAAATCGCTGCTGCTGACATCACATCTGGTGTTATTGAGACAGATAGATTAGCGTCAGGTGGTGCTGCTAACTCCTTCACCTTATTAAGAGGTGACTCTAACTGGGCTCTTGCAGTTCAGTCAATGAAGGGTGCAGAGAACAGGTACTTCGCTCAGTTATATTCACAGGCAACTAGTGGAACTAATTCATTAATATTCCAGACTAACCAGAATGCTCTGATTGGTCATGAAGTTAAGAACACTGTTAACGGTATACAGGCAAACACAAATATTACGGGTATTGTTACTGCTGGTGGATTAACCACAGTTGCTATCAATAACCCAATTAACCAGACTATTCCTTCTGGTACGATTATTGAATTTGAAAGGGGTGAATCCCCAATGACCTTTGAGTCAACATACACTCAAGGTAACTTTGTTGACGACGTTATCATTTCTAATGCTGGTTCTGGATACACCAATGGTCAGTACTATGATATACCATTAACAGGTGGATCTGGTACTGGACTAAAAGCAAACTTTGTTGTATCTAGTAATGCAATTACTGATGTTACTGTAACTGATGGTGGTTCTGGATACAGTGCAGACTTTGCAATTACTGTTGCACCAAATGAAATTGGTACTGGATCTGGTCTTGTATTAGAGGCTAAGGTAAGTACTGTTAACAGACAGTATGCTAACGTTTCTATTGACGTTAAGAGAGTTACAGATTTAACAATTTCTGCTGACCTTTATGGTGAGATTGGTGTTTCTAGATATAAGAAAGCACAGTTTAATATCGGTCAGGCAGGTAACGGTTCTGTTGAACTGAAGACTGGTGCTGATAGTGGATTAGATGCTGACCTTCTTGACGGTGCTCAAGGTGCTTTCTATCTAAACTCTGGTAACCAGAACTCTGGTACATTACCTACTGATAGATTATCTGGTACATACAACATTAGTATTTCTGGTTCATCTCAGAATACAATTCGTTTGATCACAGGTACTAACAACCCTACATCAAACCCTGCTCCAAACAACTTCGTTGAAGGTGCTATTGCCAACACGGTATTCAATAGTGCTAACGGTCTTGCAGATGGTGGTACTAGAAACCTAGTCATGACTATCAGAAATGGTGGTTCAGGTTTCGATGCTACTTACGGTGGTGTAAGACAACTTGCATTTACTGATAATGACAACATGTGGATCAGAGGTTCTGGTACAGGTGTTTCTACATTCGGTTCATGGGGTAAGGTTTGGACATCACTTAACGATGGTGTAGATTCAGGACTCGATGCTGAT
>Ga0208407_1000092_pt1 | contig 39809 bp, 50 predicted proteins | sample ETNtaG_9_FD_185775 | JGI IMG/M metagenome (GOLD analysis project Ga0208407, IMG submission 185775) | Marine microbial and viral communities from oxygen minimum zone, Eastern Pacific Ocean - ETNP201406SV69 (SPAdes) (version 2) | ecosystem: Environmental > Aquatic > Marine > Oceanic ...
TACTAAATACTAAAATAAACCTATATTTTTATTCACGAGGTTCGTTCGTGTATAGAAATATATTTAATGACCACATCCACATCCACACCCTTTCTTTTTAGATTTAGATCCAGTTTCGTTGACGTTCATAAGAATAGCCGCAGCGAGTATAACAGCTGCTGCGAGTAAAATAGTATTCGTTTTCATTTTTACTTATTAACAAGATTATTTTTTCTTCTTCGAGTCCTTCTTCTTCTTCGATTTCTTACTATTTTCTGCTTCTCTACTACTTTCACCCGCTTGTAAATTTGCCACTTGACTCAAGTTATAAGATAAATTTCGTCTGGTATTTCTTAAACCGGTATATCGTCTCCTACTCGATCCAGAACCAACCGAATTAACTCTACTACCATTAATACTCATTGGTGAACCAGATGGTAGAGTTCTTGAACGACTATTTATACTCATATTTTGAGGTTTTTGAACCGGACTTGGTGTTTGTTGTTGTCGTCTATTTCTATCCTTTTCAACAGACGCTTCTAAGCTAGTATAACTTCTTAAACTAGTACTTGAAGTATTTAAACTTGCATTTTTACTTTTTTGAGGAGTTTTATTTTGTTTTTTAAGATTTTCTAAAGCACCAAGACGTCTTTGTAAATTTGCAATCTGTCTACGATACGTAGAAATAGGCATACCCACCCTTTTGTAAGTTTTTTCAAGTCTGTTTATATTTGCCTTCAAATTACGTATGCTTGAATTATATTCCGAACCTTCATTTTTTTTCGATGGAACGACTGTTGATGCAATGGACATTTTACTCACACCCGACGAAGTCGAACTTACACCCGTCTTTGCCTTTGTTGAATTAAAGGTAATATTCTGACCCGATGGGATAGTTTCTAAAGTCCTCGTCTTTGATGATGTCTTTTTCTTTGGCGACGCCTTTTTCTTTGGTGTTGCATTTGGTGTTGCATTCGAAAAAGTAATATTATTCCCCGAACTCACACCACCGTTCGATTTTAACGCTGAACCGGGTGAAAATCTTGGAATACTAGAATTCGTTTTTGTTGACCCACTCTTCTTCTTTACTGGACTCGGTGTTTTGTTCTTAGATTTCGTTTTTACTGGACTTGGTGTTTTTTCCCTGTTAAATCCAGTTTTTTTTAATTGATTCGTTAGATTTTCAACCTTATTATTATTACCTTTTTTAGATTTATTAGTTGAATTATCGCCGTTCTGATTACCTTTTTTAGATTCAGAATTACTATTTGAATAAGTCTCATTCTGATTCATGTGAGAACCGGTATTTATAGATTCAGGGACAATCTTTTTTCTAGACATGGTCTTATACTAATATCCAACTTTTTATTTTCCACGGAATGTATGTTTTGAAGGCGAAGTAAACCCTGGACCTAATTGATTATTTAATTTTCTTTTTTTCGATTCCCGTCTAAGTATATTTAATGTTCTGGCTTGGAGCGTTTTCATTTCTTTCTTTAATCGATCTTCTTGTAATTTCAATTTCCGTAATTCAGCTCTCAGTTCAACCTTCTTCTTACCTATCGCATCCAGTTTACTAATTATTTTAGTAATTCTATTTTCTACTGTCTTTGTATTCCTTGGTGGCGTTGTATTAGACATGTTACTTTACATAAACATTTTATTATGGTGTTTGAAAATCACGATAATAAAAAGTGTTCGATATAATAGTATTTGGGGTTTCATTTTTTAGAACTTACCCTACGTTTTTTGAGTTTTGGAGGTGATCTTGGTGATGGCGTAGGTGTAGGTGATCTATATCTTCTAGAAGATGATGTTCGTAGTGGCGACGTCGGGTATAAAACCTGTTTTGCAAGTACTTCCAATATAATATCGTGCATAACCCTACCAGCTCTTTTATCAAAATAAATATTTTCATTTTTGAGTATAGGCTGTTTTCTAATGTTTAAATAACTTTTAAAAAGGGGTTTCAACAAAGTCACTTTCACTTTTAAATCCTTTCTATCATATTTTCCTGGTACATAACCAGTATTTCCCGCAAGTGGATATAAATGATCTGCTATGTTTTTTAAAGTTTGCATATCAATATATTTTTTATTACCTTGGGCTATTTTTTGCATCTCTAAACGGAGACTATTTGTCGTTTTACTTCTCGTAATCGGACCTTTAGTATTAGTGGCAGTACTAACCATTTGATATATACCTATATTTTTTATTATCGTCGTTACTTTTAACCACAATAAAAAGTATTTTTACCATTTTTTTGTTTTGTGCAAATCATCTTCATCCACTCGTATAGCATATTTTGATTCTTTTTTAAACTTATCGTAATCGATCTCTTCGCCGAAAATACCCGTCAAAAATTGTTTAATGGGGTTTGTGCTGGATTTATTTTCAGATTTTTTAATTTTCTTAATTTCCGTATACGTGGTATATTTAGGTACTTTACGTGTAGTCCCTTTATTTTTTTTACACGTAACAACTACTACTCTCGGATTACTCGGTACAACTATTCTCATTTATTATTAGTACAACTTTTTTCTTTATTACCATTTAAAATTTCTAAACGTTCCTTTTCCAATTCATCAAGAACTTTTATATACGCCTTTTCTTGACGACCGTATGCTGAAGAACAATGACCACGCGTTCTTTCTATACGTATTTCTATATCACGGAGTAGTCGTGAAGACTCGTTTTCCATGGAAATAACGTTCGTACGAATACGTCTAGACGTATTTGGTCTGGGAAAAATGGTAGATGAGAGAGGGGGTCTCAACATACTATTACTTTCCATTTTTTATTTCCTTGTCCAACACGTGACCAAGCCATATACCCGTACCAACTCCTACACCTGCACCAGACAAACACGTTAAAGCGAGTACACCCAATGCAACACTTTTAGATTTATTCATATATAAGTACATTATGTTATTTTTTATCGTGTTTATCGAACCATTTTTGTGTTCCAATATAAGATCCAGCGAATGATGCAAAAGACATTGCAGTAATTTTTAAGAATAGTTCTTTCATTCTTTTATTCTTAAAGATTCCTTGTTTTTAACCTGGTTTCGTAATCTCTGTTAAATGGTTTATTCGTATACGTGTTTATAGAAAATGTTGTCGCAATAGTAAGAAAAGACATGTACCCCTGAGCAAACGTAATTCTTTTCATTATTATTTCTTATTATTTTTTTTATTATTTTTTTTAGTTTTTGATGTCGACGTTACAAATTGGGAGCATATAGAACAGGAATTTCGTGGTTTTACAGTTTTTTTCTTTTTTTTATTCATTGATTTTCTAGCTTTTTCTTGCCTTTCTTCTTCTTCGTTTTTTGCTTTTGCATATTGCCTTCTGACTGTTTTCGGGGAGGGAATTTTTCCAAACTCTTTATTTAAAATCTTAACAAATTGTTCATAGCGTTTTTTATTTTCGTTACTCATCGTTACTTTTATATTTACATTACATTTTAATTAAATAACCAACACCCACAACACCTCTTTTTTGTGTCCTGGACTACTGGTTTGGTAGGTCTGTTTATTCTTTTATCTATAAGTTTAGGAACGTACAGAAATGGTAGCATGTACAACATTCTTAGTATTATTTAGAAAGTAAACTGTGGAAATGTCGACAAAAATTTACAAGTTTAGGTCTAATATCACTTTTCCATCTCATTTCATCGCGCGGTATCTTATAACCCAATCGTGAATCGTTATACTGTTCGATCAATTCACACTCACCAACATCAAGCATTTCCATGTACGTTTGACATTGTATTTCTTCGTAATCACGAACGTGTCGAAAGAGACGTCGCGAACGGTTTTTAATTTCAACGATAGTTTTAGTACCGTCTTGGTTTTGTCTCATCCTATCAATGCGCCCAACAATCTCGTACGTCGTACCTTCGAGAGAACATACGGGGTACGTATAAAAGTTCTCATCGACTTCAAGGTCCTCGTAATTATCAGCAGTTGTATCTTCGTGTCTCGTACCATGATTCGTGTATAAAGTTTTACGCATGTAATCAATAGCATTCTTCTTATCATCACCTCGCAACTTAGAATACAAATCAATCTGATTACTCACGGCTTTTAATTTACGCTCAACATCCGACGAATTGAATGATTTATATGTCTCCGTATCCTTCAAAATGTTCTTCGTAAAATCACACTTTTCGATAGCATTTTTAGCCATTTGATCCTTCGTCTCACCTTCGAATGTATCGGGTTTATATTTACTCCACATGTTATCGATAATCTCAGAAGGTTTTTTATACTGATTCTTACCAACAATCGCTGCAATATCAGATGCTTTCAGTATAACCTTTTCAACACCTATATCTTTCAATTTCCAATCCTTATCGCGCATAGCTGGGTACACCTCACCACACGCACGCGCATCGTTTAGTGCATCGTGAGCGCCATCAAAACCTTTACCAAAAATATGTGTATACACCGTAATAAGTTTATGGTTATACAAGGTCGGAAATACCGAACGCGCAATATCCAAGGTATCCACGAAAGTAACTTCCTTAAACGGCTCGATACTAAACCCACGGCGATAACATTCTGAAAAGAATACGTTCTCATCAAAAAAGGAATTGTGTGCAACAAGTATCTTTGTATCTTTTATAGCTTCCTTAAAAGACGCATAAAGGTACCCAAACGGTTCACCCTTTTCCCGAGCCATTTCTTGTGTAATACCATGTACATGCGTTGCAGCAACATCAAACGTATCCGGATACACAATACCGTGATAAGAGCTTATCTCTCTCCCTTTAGAACTATACTTAACGAACGCCAAAGTTAACAATCGACAATTATCGTATTTCCCAACGTTATCCATAGTCGCTTTTTCTCCATATTTAGTCTTTGGAAGACCCGTTGTTTCGGTATCCCAAGCTATATAATTCATTAGATGATTTTATAGTGTCTTCTTTAAATATGATGCAAATATATAATCAACTTTCGTATAGTGTTTATCGAAACTTGAAGGGTATTATTTTTTAATTTTCCATTGTTTACTTAGGTATTTTTTGTTCTTTTTATTGTAACTTGGCAAGCTGACGCGCGACTTTCAAAATCTTTTTAGGGTCTTCGCCATTATTCATTCGCGATTTCAATTTTGTTTTATTCGACTCTTTGATTTTAATTTTGCCAATTTTTTCTCGCGTCTCTTTGACGAGTTTGTTTCTATTTCTCGAAAGGGTTGCTTTAACTTTCATATCGGTACACAAATCCTTTATCGTTTTCTTTTTACCACCCGTCTTCGTTAATGGTACATTTTCCTCGTTCGCAACCTTAACAATGTCGGCTTTTTTGTACCCTTCACACTTTCGTTTACCGATCTTAACCGTACCCTTATTGTTTAAGGACACTTTACCAACTGCTGAAATAAACTTAACAAGTTCAATATCCTTTCGGTAAAGTATTTGTCGGTCGAATGGGTTTTTACGTAAAAGAGGTATTGCGGATTGCATGTTTTCTAAATTTGAAATAGTATTGGAAATCTCACCCTGATTTATATTAAAATTCCCAGTGTTTCCATACTCATCTCGTTCCCGTAATTTTATAAATGTTTTTAGGGTTAAATACTTATCGTTACGTTTTATGTAAATAGCTACATCACCAACTTTAAATCCATCGTATGATATAAAGTTTACAGCATTTTTTGTTAATTTTACGTTTCTCATCTTATTAATAACAAAGATCTTTTTTTTCGGTGTTATAAGTAAGATGTTTCGTCGTAAATATAATGATTCAGCCTATGAACCACATATACTGGAATTTTTGAGAGAATATTATAATGCAAAGTTCCCATATTTTGCGTTAAAAACTAAATGTTTATGTCCATCTAGTGGACCCAAACTCACTAGATTAGGATCGTGTAATTTAATAAGAAGGACTAGTCGTTCTAAGTTAAGAAATACAAATTTAACGAGTGTTTTATTCGTAAATATGTCTAGTAAGAATATTCAGGTGACGGTTGAAGGTAGATGTACTCAAGTAACTGGATGTGGTATAGGTTTTATGGGAAATAATGTTGGTATGAGTGTAGACCCATCCGAAAATAAAAAACAAATCTTTACAATTTCTCCTAAATTAAAAGAAAATAATTTTATTAAAAAATTTAGGGGAAAAAGATGGTATCCTAAATTGCTATATAACAGCGAGGATGATAGTACCGAAGAGAAAATATCTACATGTCTTGCATCATCTAGTGCATTGATTGATCCGTGTACATATACATATTATTGTTCCGCGCGCATTGTAGATAAAAATGGTAAGCTTGTCCGAAATTTATTCAGTGAAATATTACACCATTCTAATTGTGACGTATTGTTTAAAGATAAACATATAGATACGGAAACGATAGATAGTTGGATAAGATGGAAAAGTACGTAGTTATCATCTAAAATCCCTTTTTACCCTGAAAAGTATGTATATAAAATTACCAAACATGTACAAATCTTGTCGGTCCATCTTATACTTTATTCTATTATTTTTAATTATCATTAGTATCTGTAGGCCATGGATACTTATTAAAGTCATCAAAACTATCGTATGCATCTATATATGTTTGCATTGTAGCATCCTTCGACTTTTCATTATTTTTCAAATCACACGACGCTATCATTCCATACACGACACTCCCGTCAATGATTTCCTCTTCGACGAGTATGTCTTTTAGGTGTTCGAGTTTAACACGGTAAGTATTTAAAAGTTCTTTCACTTCCGTATAACACCCTTCAACTATATCATGAACCTCTATATCAATGTGACTCAGTGTGCGTGCAGAAACTAAATCTGTGTTGATATTCATTTTACCTATAGTTTCACTCATACCATACGTAGTTACCATTTCCCGTGCAATGTTAAATGTTTGTTGAAAATCACTAGATGCACCCGTTGTAACATGTTCTCTTCCATACACAATCTCTTCAGCCGCATGTCCACCAAGTGCAACCTTAATTTGTGATAAAAGGTAATCTTTCGTATACATACCTACATCATCTGTTGCTGGTTGGAAATATGTTACGCCACCCGCATCACCTCTAGGTAATATACTCACTTTACGAACCTCATCGTATTCTTGCATGAGTACACCAATAATAGCATGCCCGGCCTCGTGGTATGCAACTCTCGCTTTACGCGCTCCGGAAACAGAACGACTTCCTTTTGCACCAACAACTATTCTTTGGTATACGTCTTCAGTTATTTCAGGTGTTATTATACCATTTTTACCATCACGAACAGCTCGTATAGCACATTCGTTCATAAGGTTTGCAAGATCGGCTCCTGAAAACCCCATTGTTTGTTTTGCAAGGTCCCGAAGTTTTATATCGTCACTTAAAATTTTATCTTTAGAATGCACCTTAAGTATCTCCTCGCGTCCATGAACATCGGGTAAAGAAACCTGTATTTTGCGATCGAATCTACCTGGGCGCAATAGAGCATCGTCAAGTATATCGATACGGTTTGTTGCACCTATAACGACAATTTCCGTTTCATTTTCGAACCCGTCCATCTCTGTTAGAAGTTGGTTAATAGTTTGTTCGCGCTCATCATTAGCTGCAAAACCATTCATACTTCTTTTTTTACCAATCGCATCAATTTCATCAATAAAAACAATACATGGTTGATTTGCACGAGCCATTTCGAAAACGTCACGAACTCTTTTTGCACCTACACCCACAAACATTTCAACAAAAGATGATCCCGAACACTGAATAAAAGGGACAGATGATTCTCCCGCAATAGCACGCGCCAAAAGTGTTTTACCCGTACCTGGTTTACCCGTTAAAAGTGCACCTTTTGGTATTTTAGCACCTGTACCAAAGAATTTTTCTGGTTCTCTAAGAAAATCAACAATTTCTTCGAGTTCGTCTTTAGCACTATCTATACCCTGAACATCTTCAAACCGTGCTGATATCTGTTTTTCCACATCTATATCATTTTTCATCATAGAAAATGGACTTTGGCCCACACCATTGCCACCTAATATCATTCTAAAAATAGCAAAAAACCCTATAGTAATAAACATAAAAGTTATGAATTCGTTAATATTCCCACCATTTGGAACTCTAATTAAATCAAAATCAACTTGACTTTCAGTCATGGTTTTCCAAAAATCTTCCGATGGGACATAATACGAACTACTGACTGTACCATTACGTTCTTCAAAATATACAATATCATTATGAGGATTTATTTCAACTTTTGATATTTCATTTTTCTTAACACCTCTAATAAAATCACTATATATCCTATGTTCGTATTCTGGTTTCTTTTCTATTTTAATTGGTGGTGAACTAAATATTCTATCTACAACTGTTAGGGACACCATTATACTTAAATATGAGAATAAAAATATGAAAAAAGCGTACTTATCTATAAACCTTTTAATTTTTTTGCGGAACCGTTTCCAGTCCATCTATATTATAATTTTAAATTAAACTCTCGTATATCTCGCAAATCCTTCCTTTTCATATATATAATATAATTTATACGATTCAATAATACTTGGTACTTTATATTTATCGGGCATACACTCTGGTATACGAGTAAGGTCGTTTCTTACATCCTTTGTTGCATAATAAGCCTTTTCACTTTCACGAATTTCGAAATAGTTCGGTTGATTTTTATACAACCAAAGTGCATGTTTAGAACATGCATGTATCTTACCAAACCGTTTATTATATTCGAGTGCTAAAGACATGGCAATCTCTGCAGCGAACATGTAGTTTTCTCGACTCGATGATATCCATAGAGTCATGGGATGATTTTTATGTGAAGGTCTATACCCTCGACGGGATTTATTTATAGTATAAGGTGCATTTATTTCAACGTATTCTGTCTGGTTAGAATAAAACCATGCAGTATATAACATTTGACATATTTCTAATAGAATCTTGATAACATGCTGATCACAGTACATATTAGCAAGAGTAGTAGAGTTCATTGATAAAAAAAATATATTCATTTTGTAAATTATTTTTAATTAAAAAAAGTCTAACTTAAGTTTTAATCATCTCCTCCATCTGACACATATTCGTCTTCAACAACTTCTTCATCACCCTCTTCATCCTCAACTTGAATCGCTTCGTCTTCTTCAGGTTCATCGTCTTCTTTCTTTTCATCTTCATTGTCATCTTCTCCCATTTCAGCTTCTGCTTCTGCTTCTGGTTCGGTTTCAATTTTTTTATCCAACTTTTTCTTTTTGTTTCTAGATGCAGTTGAAGGTGCATCAAACCGTTTTTCTAATATTTTCCATTTTTGTTCTATAAGTTTACTTCGTTTCTTATATTTTTCCATTATAGAATCTGTATACTCTTGCGTCTTTCCTAACGCCTTTAAAGTACTTATAACACTTTTTATAGGTGGAATTTTATATTGTGAATAATATTTTTCATTTAAATTTGCCATATGTGGTATTAATTTTACACGCACTATACCTGATTTTAAAACGTTTAATTTTAATTTAACCTGATCGAGGTATTCGATATATATTTCTGGTGGGTCTTCCATTTTTTTATAGGGTGGTATTTCTTCGACATTAGGTTTTTTAAAGGGAACACCATAATAATCATAATTCTTTTTCAAGAGTCGTATGTAATCGTCAGAGTTTTGAACATAAAATGGTTGTTGGGTAGGTACTTTAGTCTCTCCCCCATAAACAATTTTATACAAAAAGGATCCAGGTATCAATTTCGTCATTTTATATTATATTAATTTACTAAAATTTTATTACAACTTAGGTCTAATTCACATTCTAAAATTTGATGGGCTGAAAAATGTTGAAGAGATTCAAAAGGTCCCCAAAGTTCGATAACTTTACGTTCCTTATCGTACCAAATATACGATAATTCTAGGTAACGTGTTAACCAATAGAACTTCTTACCGTTTTTACCGATAAATTTAAATAAATCTTCTTCATCATACATTGACACGTCCATTTGACTGTAATGTGTGTTCGGTGGGTTGTACGGAGCCATCTTCCTTTTTATTAATAGTATTAAGCGTCTTCTGTTTAAGTCTAATATACTTCTGTGTATATAAACCCTTTTTAGCCTTTTTATCGTTCTTTGTAACACGCTTTTTAAAGGGATCCATACCTGTATATATAACCATTACTTTAATCCACACGAACCACAATATTTTTCACTTTTTTTAGGATTATACGCGAAGGTATAAAGGAGTATAACCGATATTATAGAAGCTGGTAAGAGGTATCGATTGTTCATTTATAGTATACGACTATAAAAATTCTTCATCGCATAAACTAACATCAGAATCAGATTCTTCTTCTTCGTCTGAGGAATCTAATTCAAATTCAAAATCATCGTCCGATTCGTTTAATTCTGCATACATACCATTTATGTTTTTTTCATATAACCCAGTAGATTCAAGTTTTGTTGTATCGTAAAATCCAGAAACCGATTCCTTCTTTATAATACTCGGTTCATCTATATCGAAATTCCATTCACCGTCGCCGTAATATTCTAATAATGCAATTTCATATTCATTATTGAAATCTTTTAATATTTTAGCAATAGAAGAAAACCCATCTTCATAATCAACATCAATAAGTTGGTTTTCCATTTTATTTTTAATGTTTTTAATTCTTAAAGTATATTAAATGGATAAGATTCTTAAAAATAGAGTGGTAGGCGAAAAAGACGCAGTTATGTTCGATATAGACGACACTCTTATTTTTACGAATGGAAATGCAAATGTTCCTATTATTAAATTATTACACTATGCTAAACATTTAGGTTATAAAATTATCATTATAACTGCTAGACCTTTAATTCCAGCAACCGTGGAATTTACAAAATTTCAGCTTAATCAATATGGTATACCATATGACGTTCTTGTCATAACACCCGCACAAAATAAAGGTAATGTTAAACGCAAATCGGGATTGAATTATATTCTATCAGTAGGTGATATGGATACAGATTTAACAGATACACAATATGCCATGAAAATCAAGATTTCCACCTAGAATTGCAATTATGACACGTAACAAATACTGTCATTGGTTCATCAGCACTACGTGTTTGCATTTGATAAAACGTCGTCTTATATGATTTACAGCGATTACATCTAAACATCCCCTTATAATCGGGGTCATTTATCATATTTGTAACCCAATCCTTTTTCATATTTTCACGTATATTCTTTTCTAATAGTTTCGAATATGGTCCGTCCGGCCATAAACCCTGGTGTGATAATTCTAGAACACTTTTTGGTTTAAGTTCACCGCTTAAAATACGTTCCTTGAGTGTTGGTGAATGTATTAAATTATGTTTAATTTTAAGAAATGTATGCTTATATCTATTTACGAAAAATCGATTTTCAGCTGCAGGTACATCACCTATATCATTTGTTTTTCGTATAGTTGAATTATATGTAGACTTTTCGAGGTTTATACAGGTTTTATCTTCTTTTGATAATCCTAATAACTCTGAATATTTTTCAAGTGCATATTGTCGTGATAATAACATATTATTATTAATGATTATGCTCTACTTAAGTGTGGCATTTTAACTTTTTTACAATCGGCAAATGATTCAGGCGAACATTTGTTAAATGGGTCCGATGTAGTAATTGGCTTATTACGGGTTTCTTTCCATTCTGTATCTAATACAAGATTAGTATATAACTCAGCTTCCTTGAGTATAAAGAATACAATCACGAGTGCAGAAAATACAATAAATAATTTATTCCTTGATGCAGTGTTCATTTATTAAAAGCAACTTTTTTATTTGTACATCCTAAGGATGACAATTGCAGTTTTAGTAAATGAAGAAAAGAACAATATCCATGAAATTGATTTGGATATATCACCGGAAAAAAATGAAATTTATAAAATTCTAAAAGGTAAGGCTACATTTTTAGGCCAATGGCCTGAAAAATCAGTTGTTATAGTTACATGTGAATCTTCCATGTTTGAATTAAAAATGAATTTAAATAGATTACCTCGTCCATTTACAAATATGTCTGTTTTTGGTAGAATATTACTTATACGCATGGATGAAAATTCAGAACCTCAAAATTTCACTCTTGAAGAATATCATGAAATGACTAAAGAAACACATCCTAGAACAAGATCATCCACACATTTAATCAGTAGACCTCTTAGTAGGAATATAAGCTACTCCTCTGAGAACAGCTTGTGTAAACTTCATACAGAGTTGAAAATGTGATTCGGCCCATTCCATAGGATTTTTCATAGTAATTCCATATGGATTTTCGTTTACAATTTTCATGAAATCGGTACTCCCATATTTTTCTTGATCTGAAGCTCTAGTCATAGCCTCGTCTATTTTTTGTAACCACAAAACGTCTTCTTCTCTAGTTGGATCGAATTTTTTAATAAAGGACATTTATGTTATATACTTATACAATCTTTAACCTACAATTTAATCTCCGTCTAAACATTATAAGGTCTGCTGTCCCATCTATAACTTGACCTCTCATATAAACTTTAGTAAAATCATCTTCGTAATCAAATTTATGTATATAAAAATATGAAACTCCGGTATTAGCCCCTGAAACGTATATATCCTCAAATTTCTTTTGTGATATAGTCATATATTCTTTTATTTCATCACGTGTCCTTTTCTTTACATTAATATCGTATTCAACCACTGTAGGTCTATAAAGGTCAAGTTTAGGCCATTTTCCAGTCTTAGACCGATAATCTGCTATATATTCAATACAGTTTTTAGCAGATTCTTCTGTCTGAAAACATGCATATCTTAATTTATTATTAGGGTCTATAATAATAGGGTGTCTATGTTTTTTCAAACTAACAAAATAAAAATCCAAAGTATTAACCGCGTTATTACTTAACATTATATAATAAACAAACAAAACTTTATACTTCATCAATTGATCTACTTGGTTCTGCAGTCAGGTTAAGTGATTTATCTAATTGTTTTATCGACAAATCCATATTATGTTTAGTCATTGCTATACCTGCATCTAACCCACCCGTACTTGTTATTTCATGTATCCATTGTCTCATTAACCCATCTCTATTCGTCATTATTCTATTTGCAAGCTCGGGTTTACCTTCATCATACAGAGCTTCTATAAAAGGATCACCTGAACTTGGTTTATTCTCGTTTGCAAAATCAATTAACCAGTTAAATTCCAGTTTCATGAGCGATGGATCAGTCTCATAAACTTGACCTATTGTGTATTGTACAGATCTAAATGTAAAATATTTAACCAACATCGTATTAACATCTTCAAAAGTCTGGTCAGAATATGCATAATTAGGACCTGATTCACATTTAGTAATTATTGTCTTTCTATTTTTAACATTTCTATGTCCAATAGTATGAAAATACGGTTTTAATGTATTAATGTATGTCATATATAGTTATTTAGAAAAAAAACCTTAAGTAATTTAAACCATGAACTTCCCCAAAACGCCCGGTCAGTGTAAATACATGAGGGTATTACAGTCCCATAAACCTATTATAATAGCGACGGGGCCGGCAGGTACAGGTAAAACCATGCTTGCATGCCAACTCGCAACAGAAAACTTAATGAATAGAAACACTAATCGTTTAGTATTAACGCGACCAATTGTTGGTGCAGATGAAGATATGGGTTATCTTCCAGGTGAAATGGAAAGGAAAATGGAACCATGGACGAGACCAATGGTAGATGTATTTGAGAATTATTTAACTCGGGGGCAACTTGAACATCATGTTCATATAGAACCCCTGGGTTTTATGCGTGGAAGAACATTTGATAACGCGTATATAATTGCTGATGAAATGCAAAATAGTACACCTAATCAAATGAAAATGTTAATAACAAGACTGGGTAAAAATACGAAACTAGTTATAACGGGTGATTTAAAACAAAGTGATTTGGGTGAAAATAGTGGACTCGCAGATCTCGTAAATAAAATAGATGGTTTAAACCTAAACTATATCGAACATGTCACTATGGAAAACGATGACATCTTGCGACACCCTGCTGTTGCAGAAATTCTCAAGATTTATTAGTTACGTTATTTTTTAATGTTTTTACTCTATTCCGGACTTCTTTTACTTTTTTTTCATACTCTACAAATTCATCTTTATAAAGTTCCGCCCAATCTTTCATCTGTTTCAATACTTTTCTATTATGTGAATACCAAACTATTACCTCTTTACTGATTTTATCACAAGATGTGTACTCATCCATAACGGATTTTGAACAATCTCGGCCCATTTGACAATATTTTAGAACATCTTCGAGCTCAGCCATATTATCCGTATTAAACGTGCTAAGCCCATCAATCTGTTCTAATTCTTTCTGGAGCATACTTTATCGTGATATTATTTTTTTATACATAGATAAAATGCGTTCACTATCTATTTTCTCATCTTGAACTCCAAACGACATATGTGAACACATAATACATGGATATATATACGGTTTATATTTACAATCTCTTATATTCGGGTAATTGAACATTGTTTCATCGATAAAATGATCATGTGTTTTAAATAGTTCTTTTATATACTCAATAAGATGTTTATTAAAAAATAATGTATTTATCTGTATATACCCCATATATTCACCACCAAAACATGATCCTAAACGATCACCACCATATGAAAGTTTCCCATCTGCAATGATTTTTGGAGCTCTAGGATAGTTGGGATCATATTGTTTAACGACATTTGGCGAAAAAATTGTATTGGTTAATTTATTATTTGTAAATAATTCGTGCATAAGTTCGGCAGCTTTATGATCATTTATTACATCTACAAGTTTATCACCGGCTCTTACCACTTCCATGAAATTTGTTGTATTTATAGTTAAGGAGTTATTAACAATTATAGGAGTAGTCCATAGAGTATCATTATTTTTTACAAAATCAAATATCTCATCGAACTTATTTATGTCCACATAAACTATATCATCGTCCATTTTTACGAATAGACTATCCTCATATATTTCTTTTGTATATTCTTTCCATACCAGACTAAAATTATCCACTTTCCATGAAGAACCTCCATTTTCATAATCTATTTTTGTTCTATCGTCCGAATTAAAAATCTTTATTTTATCAGATTTCAGACTGTTTACCCATGTAGTATCAGAATCATTCCTTGAATAATTCCAAAGATGTATTTCATCTAACTTTTTTTGTTTTAATGCATTATTTAAATAATGCATTAAAATTTGCATTCTATCTTCTCTACCAGCAAATACAATACATATACGCGACATTATAGTAAAACATTCATTATTTTCTTTAACTTTATGAATTGTTAGGTAACAGTGTATTAAAGAATGTACGATATATCTTATAAATGAAACTATCTTACGCTATTTGTGTATGTAATGAATCCCGTGATTTATTTTCACTCGTTTCTTTTTTACTCAAAGTTAAAGATGAAGAAGATGATATTAATATTTTAATTGATACTGCACACGTTACCGATAACGTTAAAAACGTTATAAAATATTTTGGAAATAAGGTAGTTACATGTGAAAGAGATTTTGATGGTAATTTTTCTGAACATAGAAATTTTCATTTAAGCAAATGTTCGGGTGATTATATTTTTATTATAGACCCCGATGAAATGCCAAAAGAAAAACTAATCAAAGGTATTAAAACAGCTGTTAAAGATTCCGGCGCAGACCTTATAATGATCCCACGTATAAATATTCACCCCGGATCTACCCAAGAATGGTTGGAAAAAAGCACATTTACCACAAATGAACTCGATTGGATAAATTGGCCGGATTATATATGTCGCGTTTTCCCAAATACACCGGAAATTAAATATGGTAACGAAATACATGAAGTTATAGTTGGGTATAAAAAAAGAGTTTGTTTACAAGCCGATCCATCTATTGCTATATGGCATATTAAATCAATTGAAAAACAATCTAATCGTTGGGACGGGGAAATTTATAAAAGTCCCGAAGGAGATAATTTATATGACAATCTAATGTAAATTTAATTTCATCTGTTGTCATGTAAGGAAAAAGAGGTAAACTTACACATTTTTTACAAAATTCTTTTGCATTTATACAAAAGGTACCACCGGTATACTCTTTAAAACATTCCAGTTCTGGTAAAGATATTGGATAATGTATCCCGGTTTGTATACCATTTTTATTCATGTATTCTATGTAATCATCTCTGTCATCCTGTAAAGTATAATACACGTGATATACATCTTTACCTATAGTACTTCTTTTAACGTGTTTACACCCATCATGTTCATTGATAATTGAATTATATATTTCACTTATATTAATTCTATCATTCGTCCATTCATTCAAGTGCTTAAGTTTTTCAGTTAAAAATAAACCCTGGATACCATCCATACGACTATTTATACCATCTGTTGTATGATTATACCTATTATCCTTTTGAGCCCCCAAACTTGCATATTGTTTCATCTTAATTGATAACATTTCATTATTTGTAATACATATACCAGCATCCCCTAACGCACCCAGATTTTTACCCGGATACATCGAAAAACATCCTATAGTTCCTATAGTACCAACATGTTTTCCATGGATCGTAGCACCATGTGCTTGTGCACAATCTTCAATTATAGGTATATTAAGATGCAACAATTTAGATATATCCACACATTGACCATATAAATGTACAGGTATTACACAATCAACATTTTTAACCGTTTCAACTAACATCAATCCAGTTTCTTTATCAACATCTATGAAAATTGGTAAATGACCTGCATTAACAACAGCCATTGCTGTGGCAGCATATGATATAGCTGGTACGGCTATTCTAGATTTAGGTTTAAGGTCTAATGATTTTATAGCAATATAAAGTGCATCTGTACCACTGTTACATGAAATACTATACTTAGAACCAGTATACTTTGAAAATTCTTTAGCAAAATTAATATCACCTACAAAAGAAGAATTATCTAAAACCCCATCTAAAATTTCGTGAAATTTGGATCTAAGTGGTTCGTGTATTCGTTTTAAATCATTAAATGGAACTTTCATTATTAAAGAATATATCTATTTATTCTTTAATAATGACATGCGTTATAATAGGTTTAGGATATTTCGGTAATATAATAAAAAGTAAACTTGAAAAAAATTTCAACGTCGAAATTATAACTATAGATCCATATAACACGTATGCAACTTATAAATCGATAGACGAAATAAATTTTATAAATGGTAGATGGTTCGTCACATCACCCGCAAATACACATCATACTATACTCACTGAACTTTTTAATAAAGGTGTTAAGGATATATGGGTCGAAAAACCTATATGCCCTACATTACACGAAACGTTAGATATTTTTGCGAAAAAACCTGATGATGTATTTTTATACTGTGACTTTACATGGCTTCAACATAATTCTATAAAAACACTTGGTGAAAATAATAATATTAAACATATTGAAATGAAATGGTTAAACGATGGTTCTATGATACCAAATGATGTAAATATAGTATCAGATTTAGCTATACATCCTATATCAATTTTAACATTTTTACTAATGAAATCTTTAGATACTATAAAAACTATAGATATTATCTACGCAACAAACACATCTGTTCTTATAAATGGAATAAGTCAAAATAATACAACGTTTAATATCGAAGTTAGTAATTCATCTTTAAAAAAGTATCGCAATATAAGTTTATATTGTAAATCTGAAGTGTATAGATGGTCTTCAGTAAATGAATTTTTTATAGAAAATATCGGTATTATAGAAAAAACAGATGCAATTGAAGAAAATATAAAACACTTTTTTAATCGTAATAGTATAGGATACCCATTGGATATAGCACGGAGTCTCGAAATAGTAAATAAAAAATTTAATGATATATGTACGCGTTAAAGAATACCGTTTTAATATAATATAATGGCCATAACGATAATAGTAGCTGGAAAAAATGATATAGCGTGTAATGTATTGAAATATTTGATAAAAAAAGAGAAAGAGAAAATTGCTTTTTCTTTTCGTGAAAAAGGTGTTTTACTTTTACGTGATAAAAACAAAATTTTAGCATTACCAAATGAAAATGATGATGGTATTGATAATTGGCAACATTCTTTTAAAAAAACAGCTTTAGACAATGACGTTGAAATAATTAATTTAAAAGATGCATATACAATTGAAAATAGTATTTTTTTATCGTGTGAATTTGATAAAATTATAAACCCTAATTTATTTGCGACAAATAAATTATATAACATACATTTTTCAAAATTACCACAATATAAGGGTATGTATACATCATGTTTACCAATATTATTCAACGAAAAGGAATCTGGTGTTACTTTACATAAAATAGACAAGGGTATTGATACAGGTGATATAATAGATCAAATTACATTCCCAATATCATCATCAGATGTGGCTTTAGATCTTTATAAAAATTATACAACTTTTGGTTTCTCTATTTTTGTAAAAAATATAGATAATTTAATATCAGGGAATTATACTTCCTATAAACAACCCATTGAAAATTCATCTTATTATTCATTAAACTCTGTAAATTTTAATAGTAAAATTGATTATAGAAAAACGGCTCAACAAATAAAAAATCAAATTCATGCTCGTTCATTTATACATTTTCAATTACCAGAATTTGAAAACGAAAAAATAATAAGAGCGGAAATTATAAATTGTAAAAGTACAGGTAAAGCTGGTAAAATAGTAGAAGAAACTGAAGAATATATTATAATAAATTCAATAGACTACAATGTAAAACTTTACAAATATACAACTAAATAAAATGTATGTAATATTATATAAATAACCATGAAGGCTATTATGGCAGCAAAAAAAGCGGCTTCAAAAGCTAAAGATGCAAAAGCCAGGGCAGCGGCAACAATGGCCAAGGGTCAGGCTCTTGCGGAAAAGGCACAAGCTAAGGGTCAGGCTCTTGCGGAAAAGGCACAAGCTAAGGGTCAGGCTCTCGCGGAAAAGGGTCAGGCTCTTGCGGAAAAGGCACAGGCTAAGGGTCAGGCTCTCGCGGAACAAAGTCAGTCAATTGTAGATCAGGTTGCACCACCTGAACCTGCATATGAACCTACACCTGCACCAAAAATAAATTCTGAACCATATGTAAATATGTCTGAACCTATTGGATATATTAATGAACCTACTCAACCAACTGTTCCAATTTCTGAAAAATTCAATAAATTTAAAGATGCTAAAATTGAAACTCAAATTGGGTACCCTCAAATTGCTTTAACTATTATACTTGGTATATTTTACGTCGCAGTTACGGCGTTAGGTATAAAAGTGTATAATGGATGTACAGGAATCCAAGGTTCCAAGAAATACCAAAATCTTAAAGGATTTCTCTCTCATACAATGGCGATAGCGTTGACAATACCATGTGTACTTCTACTTCAAAAACTTGTAACAAATCAAGGTGGTATATTTACTGTAGTTTATGCCTGTATGGGCCTTACAGGTGCCGCCATTGCGATGGATATAATGCGTCAACCCGATTGTGACGTAAAATCAAGTGAGAAGAATTTTGTAATTGCATCTCTCGTTGGTTGGATACTCACACTACTTATCGGTGGGTATTTCACAGTGAAAAAATACCCTAAAATAGGAGAAGCCGCAAGAGCTGCAGGACAAAAAGCGGCTGCGGGTGCAAAAATTGCAGGTCAAAAGGCGGCATCTGGTGCTCGTAGTGCGGCAGGAGCCGTTCGTCAAAAAATGGCCTAATTATAAGGTATGGAAATACATGAATCCTTATATTTGATGTTTATGCTCTTGGCCCACGTGTTACGTGGAGCAGGAACATTTACACTCGATGAAAAAATAAAAATGATTAAATTTATAGGGTACATAATAAATAACACGGAATTACCCATGTTAGACGCCAGCAATAGCGGCTACAATCAACCCTGTAAAACAAACCATAGCAACACGCCCCGTATTAATTAACGCGAACGTTTCGAAATCCTCCTCTGATAACTTACCAACGGCATTTGTCATTGTACCTATGGCTATCAAAGAAGAACCGAGACCCAATAAACTAAGTGGTAAAAATTGTGTTTGTTCAATAACATTTAAACCCGTAATCCCCCAATTAGCTCCACCAAGAATCGTTCCATACATTGCAGCACGCCCGTTAACTGCTTCTACATATTTCCAGTTTACACCCGTATTATCCGCGCGTGTAATTGTCTTGATATGTCTCTTTTGTCTTGTCTGCCTAATAGGCATAGTAATTTTAGAAGTAATAGATTGCATTTTTATTCTGTTTTCTTATCATTTTTTTCCTTTAATAACCTTTTTAAAATATATAATCCAAGAAAAAGACTAGCTGAAGAATATATAACAGAAAAGTTTGATCCCTTTCTATATTGATAAACAGTCCATAACGCACTGGAAATTATACCAAATGTAACATATTCCATGCTATAATAAGATATATCTTCTGTTTTTAATAATTTTTTTGTAAGCATTAACATTTGAGTCATACCTATAATTATGGCAATAAATGCAATTTTATCGTCTGTATCCATATTATAGTTATTAAAGAAATTAATTCATATAGATATATATAAAAATGTCCCAAACCCCTGAAAAAATTGTCGCAAACTACGATAACAAAACGAAACAATCTAGAAATGTCGCACTGGAAATGAAAAAGATTGTTGAAAGATACAAAGGAAAGCGTGTCACCAAAGAAAATGTATGTGTATTGGTTTCTACACTTATGCTACAAGCTCAACAACTCAAAACTGTATCCGGTCCAGATAAGAAAGAACTCGTAACCGATTTGATTTTTTCCATCATCGAACAAATTGATGAAGGTGACACAGACACGGAATTTGAAACTCTTTTAAAAGCTATGGTTCCGGGTATGATTGATAGTTTTGCTCTCATGTTAAAAACGAGTGCTGGCTGTAAAAAATTATTCGGGTGTTTCAAATAAATAGTATAAAGTTTATTCTCCTATAAATAATAATGAAGTTTCCAAAACTAGAAACAATGGTTATGTATGGAGTGTATACTATACGAGATTTAATACTATTTTCACAGAATAAACTCGTAAAACGTAAAGTTGAAATATTAAATGAATGTGACCATTGCTCTTTTGTCTTTTCAGGTAATGTATGTAATAATTGTAACTATATTAAAAATAATTCGCCCGTATAAAACAATGTCCTATACCACTGTGACTACCTATACGGCCAAATTAAGAAACGGTATAAAAAGCGATTGTATTTGTTGTTCCGAACGACGTTTAATAAAAACCCTTAAACATGATTTTTATAAAAGAGGATACCGTCCACATCAATTCTCTTCTTGGGTTAGTAGAAAACATGGTACATTAGTGATATGTCGTGAAACCAGTTATGGTGACGGTATATCACTACCGTGTGTTTTATGTCGTAAAGTTATAGATAAACACGATTTAAAATGGATCGCACATGATGGTGAAAAATGGATCCATTCTAAGAAAACACTGTGTATTCCTAAATCACAACCAACAAATAAACAAAGAAAACATTTAGGTTTTGGTCTTAATAATTAATCCCAATGCCGTCTCTAAATTATTCTGATTTCGTTTAAGTGGTTTTTCTCTTTTCAGACGTAATGTTTCATTTTTACCAGATGCACTTGTTATATCACTCAATTTTTTGGTATTAGATACCAATGCGGGTATAACACGTTCCGGAACCGGTTCAGTTTCTATTTCTTTGGGTTTTTCTAAATCGACTACATTATTTTCCCTAAATTTATCTATATCTAAATCACCTCCAAATTGTATAAGTCTTTGGCGATGTGGAGCTCTTTTAATAGTACCTATTTTATCGAAAAGTTTACGACGCATCATAACCATATTTCCGCATATAAGACCTCCTCTATTACATCCATATTTATCAATTGCATACGTTTTCATACAACTCCAAGAACAGAAGTTACCAGATGTATAAAATTTATTTCTTCTTTCGTCATGTTTATAAGGCATACTTAATGGTGTACCGTTGAATGTATGGCAGCACCACCAACACCACATTCTATAGTAAAATTACTTTTTTTCTTTAAGTGTATCACCCTCGTCTACTCTTCACCATATAAATCAAAGCTGCTAAACATATACACGACATTACCACCATTAAAATAGCACCACCTGCTAACATTTTTTCCTCCTTCTCCTTTTTTTCCTTTTTCTCCTGTTTTATAGCTTCAATTTTAGCCTCTTCCTTTGCCTCTTCTTTTGCTTTTTCTTCTTCCTTTTTCGCTTTTTCTTGATTTTCCAAATACTGTTTCATACCCGTTTCCTGTGCACTTACCATTGTCTCGGCCCATTCAGCATCATCTTTAGCTTTCTTTTCACAGCGCGCTGTAATAGTACTACCTTGAACTGTACCATCCATTTGGTAATATTTACCACATATCTTCATGTTTTGCGTACACCCTCTAACTTCCCCTTTACTGTTTACAAGCCCCTTTTCAACATATACATTATCACCCGTAGATCTACACGCGTCAATGAAACAGTGTTTAGTACCAAAAAATTTCCTCTTGTGATCTTCGGGTACAGCTTCTATCATGGCATTAAAGTTTTCATTTGCTTCTACACACCCAATGAAATCTTTATTTTCATCTTCATCACACCATGTACCGTCATTCTCTAATGTATTTATACACGAACAGTATTTATCATTTTTACCCTCTGGAGATTGACAGTATTCCTTTACTATTTCCGTAAAGTGCTTGGGTGAAGATTCCCTTAATGTTTTACAATTTTTTTGCATTGGAGTAGTTCCATCCTTTCTATTCTCTTTATTTTTTACGCAAAAGTTTTTAATTTTTTCTTTCTTCAAATCCCAACATGTTTTATCATTCCCAATTTTAAAATCTGGATTTTCCCATATTACCTTATTAACTTCGTGACATATCTTTCCTGTGATATCGTTCCATACAGCTCGGCGAGGATCGTTAGGTGCTGCCGTATCAGCATGTAGCGCGGTTAATACACCTTCGTCAATACTATACGAACAGTTCATTTTTGGTGCCGACCCATCGTAGATAAGATCACCTGATTGTGTCCATATACCCCTGTCTGCGTGTATACACGGGTTCCCCTTTAAATTACCGGTGGTACTGAGAGGATAATTATCTATTTCCCCGTCCGGGTTTCCAGGGTGGTAATACCAGGCGCACACATTTCCATCTTTACATCGTTTATCGCCATCATCCAACGAATAGAAACGCTCGTCGTCGGATAAATTAGCGTTAGGTTTGTGTGGTAATTGAATGGAATGATTTATAATACCACCTTTCTCTATTTTTTCTTCTGGTATAATTTCTATACCTACAGCTGATACTTCATCTTCAATTAACCATGGTCGTGGTAACTTCCCCCAACCCGGTTTATTCTCATGACCAGTCCATTTTCCATCGGGTAAAGTTGCCATTACCTGACTACCGGGTTCACCATGTTCCATTAATGTAATACCAGCCTTACCTCGACATCCACTAACTATCGCAGAACTTGCGCTATTATCGGCATCAACTGCAATTATACCATCCGTCTCTGCTGTGATCGTCTGAAAAAGTTCGTCACCACCTGGGTGATGATATAGATCTATTTTACATACCATTATTATATTATACAGGTATTTTTTTCTGTATATACAATAACTAATCATGGGAGGTGGCGGAAGTCAAACTATCAAAAATGAAATGAATATAAAATCGACCACTGAACTTTTAACCAGTACAATGTTAAAATCTGAAAATACAACCCAGGCTAATTGTAATACAGCACAAAATTTATCCGTAAAAATAGGGCACGTCGTAGGATGTCCGTCTTATTTTGGTCAGACAGCATCGTGTGATGTACAATCATCATCATCAGATATATCAAAATCAATTTCGCAATCTGCGAATAAAGTTGCTGAAGATATGAAAACTAAAGCGGCTGCCGCTTTAGATAACGCGTCCCAAGCTGGTAATTTTCAGTTTGGGGATAAATCCAATGTAGAAACTAAAATTAATAAGGAAATTGATACTATTATCAAGGATGAATTTTCAGAAGAAAAGATAAATGAAACTATGGCTGGTGCAGTAATGATCCAGGATGGTGAATTACAAGTTGGTTTCTATGATTGTAGTATCGGAGGTAATATCAATTTCGAACAAGATGTATCGGCGAAGGTTGCCGCAGGTGCAGTAATGAACAAGGTTATGGAAAGAATTGTAGACAGTGATGTTACGAAAGCAATAACATCTGAAATCGATTCTAAAAACACGAAGAAAGCTGGTGGTGCAGCTGAAGCCATAGACTCTGCTGGTGATGCTGCCGCTGGTGTAATAGGTGCCTATATGGGTCCAGCAAAATATGCCATGGTAGCGAGTGTTATATGTTGTTGTTTGGTTGTAGTAGCGGCTATAATTATGGGAATGTCACCAGCTGGACAAAAGAAGGTGGGTAACGCGAACCTCGGTAAAATGGGTGCTGGTATTATGAAATTGGCGAAAAAATAAAAATTATAGTCTACTAAAAACGACTATAAGAAAAATAAGTATAAGAAACAAACAAAATAAAAACAAAAACAATTTATTTGTGTTTTCTTTTGTTCTAGTATTTAATTTATCTATAGATCCCTCATCTGGTTTAATAACACTGTAAAACTTTTCTTTACACATTTTTAAAAAATCGTCACTTTTACATTCATTTTCAACAACACATTTACGACACTTTTTCTTTTCACGTTCGTCTATCTTTCGTTGAACTTTATCTGCTCGGGACATTTCACGTACATTAGGCAACACTGCAAGTTGTGCTTCTTGATCAGGTAAGACAGCCATTATTGTTTATATTAATATTAAAGAAATAATTTTTCTTTATATTATGATTTTAAGTATAGATGTTGGTATACGAAATTTAGCCATGTGTATGCTCGACGAAACTTCTAATCTTATTGTTCAATGGGATGTATCTGGTGTACCTCCTGAACATAAAGATGGTCTATTTGTTTCTTTAAGAGACCATTTAGATGATAAACCATGGGTTTTACAAGCAGATACAATTCTCGTTGAAAAACAACCCGAAAAAAATAGAAAAATGAAAATGGTTGAACATTTTCTTCATACTTATTTCATTATACGTAACCCTAAAGCAGAAACAATTATTTACGACGCGAGATTTAAAATCCCCGATTTCGCAGGTCCAGGTAAAGCCATGTATACGAAACGTAAGAAAGCGTCTATTGAACGATGTCAACAATTCATATGGAACAATACAGTTAATGCACATTGGATACCAATATTCAATGCATCTAAAAAGAAAGATGATCTTGCCGATACAGTTATGCAAGCCATTAGTTTCACGAAACGTATTGAACCTGTACAAAGCGTTTCGAAAAAGAGTAAAAAACTCGTTCCTAGAAAACCTAACGAGAATCAAAAACGAACGCGATATTCAAAATCAAATTTAGCATACATTTATAAGAATAAAACTGATATTGAAGTTCTCGAAAACAATAAACGGTTTATGAAAGATCTTAAACGGTACTATAAAAGTATAGATGATTTAGTTAAAGAAATGAATTAATCAAATAATATAATGAGAGAACAATTAATACACGCATTAAACAAGCATGCAGAAGGTATGATTGAAAAACACCGTGCAAATGTTGAAGTATATTTAACAAATCCAGCAGGTATAGGAGAACATTCCAATATCATTGAGGCTATTGAAATCGAATTAGATGCTATATCTAAATATAATGATCAGAAAGAAGTTTTACAGAAATATTTTTCATACCTTAAAGAATAAATCTAATATATGTGTATAATGGAGAAAAAAGTATTAGATCATGGTTTTGTTAGGCTTGTTGACCATATGCCACAAACGGAACTCGATTCGTCAATTGTTCAGGCCGCTCGGGTCTCTTACGGAGATGGAACAAAAACATCTAGAGGTGATGCTGGTCTTATTAGATATTTAATGCGTCATTGGCACAATACACCGTTTGAAATGGTCGAATTCAAGTTTCATATCAAAATGCCTATGTATATTGCACGTCAACACATGCGTCATAGAATGGCAAGTGTAAATGAATATTCGGCAAGGTATTCTGTGGTAAAAGATGATCATTATAAACCAGAAACTTTACGGGGACAATCTACAGTAAACCACCAGGGTTCAGAAGGTGTCGTTAATATTTCTGAAGAAAATATGGAAATATTTAATAAACATTTTGGAGATTCATACACTATTTATACTAAATTACTCGAAGATGGGTGTTGTAGAGAACAGGCACGAGGTGCACTCACTCAATCAACGTATACAGAATTTTATTGGAAAATAGATCTTCATAATCTCATGCATTATCTTCGTCTCCGTTTGGAACCGGGTGCACAGAAAGAAATTAGGGAATACGCAGAAGCTATTTATGACCTCATACAACCACTCGTACCTATTACCATGAAAGCATTTACAGATTTTAGAATGAACGCCATACAGTTATCAGGGCCAGAAATTGAAGCTATAGCAAATGGTACACGTATAGAATCAATTGGAGAAAGGAGAGAGTTTGAAGAAAAAATGAAATTATTAGGTCTTGATATAAAAATATCAGGTAATAATAAGTAAAACAATGTTTTCACTTTCCACAGCCGCCGCGAATTTTGATGCAACACAGAAAAAGTTCAAGAAGTTTGGGAAAAAACTTCGTAAACAGAGACAGGAACAAGTCGATAGCATAACAGAAAAACTGAAAGAAATATCTCAAGATGAAATCAAACGTAGTCAAAATTTGTTCCAAAAACATAAGGACTTCTTCAATGATACAAAAAAATGTTCTAATACACCATCTACAGAGACAACAGCTATAGATTTTTACGAAAAGCCCTAAATGCTAAATCTAAACTCATTAATGATAAAAATATAGATATCTCTTTATAATGATCAAACAAGTTACCTGCAAATACAGCCGATAAAACACTGTATTGCACGTACCTCATCTCTCGCCGTGTTTTATCTATAGATCTTTTCATAGACGCCCTTGATTTTTCCATTCCTAAAACAGCTGTACTTATATTCTTTACACGATTGGGCATTTCTGTAGCAGTCGAAAACATATCACCTATGTCTATAACATCTGAAATTTGATCTCTGAGTATAGGTTCAAGGTACTCTATATATGTAAAATTTGGATCAAGTTTCACACACGTACCTTCAATAGTCGAAAATGTCTTTGCAAGATACACAAACGATGTTGGTATGATAAATGGCTTTTCCTGTGCAAGTTTAATTAAGGTATCGTCGCTTAATATTTCATCTTTTAAATTAATACCATCTAAAGTTTCTAAATAATTAAGAGTTGTTTTAAAGAATAGTTCTATATCACTCGTATCTTTAGTTGTCGGTAAAATAACTTTTAATCGTATAAGTACATCAACAATACCCTTTGTATCCTTATTTATTATATGCAAAAACATTTCTTTGAACCCTTCTTTCATTTCATCTGTAATATCTATAACAAGTCCAAAATCATAAAATACAAGTTTACCATTACCGGAGAATCCTAAATTACCGGGATGTGGATCCGCATGAAAAAACCCTTTATCCATTGTCTGAATGACATACGAATTTAGAAGAGCTTCACACACTTTCTTCTTATTTACACGTACGTCACTTATACTATCAAGTTTTTCCGAAGGAACATATTCCATAACTATCATATTTTCGCTAGATAATTCAGTATACACTTTAGGTACTTTCATCCATGGAACCTTTTTTAATCGCTTTCTAAACATTTTCGCGTTGTTAATTTCCTTTATATAATCAGATTCCGCTAATAAAAAATCTATAGATTCATCTAAAACGTATCCCGTATTTGTACCCGTATCTATACCAATTTTTTCTAAAAACTCAACAATTTGTTTAATATTTTCTGTGTCATTTTTCATTATATTGTATATGTTCGGTCGTTTAAGTTTTACTACAACCTCTTCACCCGTAGACAATTTTGCCCTGTGAACCTGTCCTATACTTGCGGATTTAAATGGTTCATAATCAAAATATGAAAAAATATTATCTCTCAAATGTGGTTTAACCATTAATCGAACAATATTCTTATCAATAGGGGGTACATTATCCTGTAAAGATTCGAGTTGTTGCGTAAACTCCAAAGGATATAAATCGACACGCGAAGATGCAATTTGTCCTATCTTAACAAATGTGGGCCCAAGTTCAATTATTTGATCCCTTGTCCATTTACCAAATTCCACCTGATCTTTCTGGAATTGTTTTCGTAATAAAAATTCACCTGCAAACTTCCATGTTTTAGATTTATGCTTTGAGGGTATTTTTATGGGCATAACGGTTTTTAAAGAACATAGTGCCATCCTAATATTACTTATAAAAAAATACTTATAGGAATACTGCTTAATATACTTAAATGACATACCCCGTAAGAGCAATTGTATATGAACCTATGTACGAATATAATGAAAAAAAGTATATAAGACTTACTATACCCGATACAGTTCGTGATTATATACTTGGTTTACATATGAATAGATCAGATACCATACTTTTCCCGGATGCACTTGACGATCCATTAGAAGGTAATGTTTTAAAGGTAAAAGTTCCTTTTAGATATCGACGTGTCATGTGTAATGTAGACGGCGATAAACCCGTCCAATCACTTGTAAAAGGTGATACAGTTCAAACTGAACTCCAATTCAATGGAGTTTGGAATGCGCATGAACATAGTGGATATTCATGGGTATTGAAATATATAAAGTTTAAAAACTAATAATAATAAAATGAGTCTTACACGTTCGGGATATATTACAGGTGAGACACCAGAAACCAAAAAAGAACTTACAGTTCGTGCTATAGTAAATACTGAGTTCGGGTTTCCTCCGCCTCCCTTTAAGGTATTCAGAAAAACAAAAACAGGTATTTGTGTTCCTAGATTTTATGGTGAAGAAAAATTTGGTAAAGCTCGTGAAGATCGTCGTCCCGAACCAGTTAAAATATCTACCAAATTTAATGGAAAACTTCGTGACGAAACACATCAAAATGATGCTATGGCGGAAGCAATTAAAAAGGGACACGGTGTTATCTCGCTTCCTTGCGGCTTTGGAAAAACGACGGTATCCCTGGCCATAGCGTGTAAATTGGGGTACCGAACTATGGTTGTCGTTCATAAAGAATTCCTAGCAAATCAATGGAAAGAACGTATACAACAATTTTGTCCGGGTGCATCTATCGGTATAGTTCAACAGGATAAGAAAGAAACAGATTGTGATTTTGTTATTGCTATGCTCCAATCTTTATCGTTAAAAGAATATTCGTTCGGTGATTTTGATAGTATAGGAACACTTATTGTTGATGAAGCACATCATATATGCGCCAAAGTATTTTCACAATCCCTTTTCAAAATGTGCCCTAAACACATTTTTGGATTATCGGCAACACCTATACGTAAGGATGGTCTTACAAAAGTACTCCATTGGTTCATGGGGCCAACGGTTTTTGCAATTGAACGTGAAAATCAACAACAGGTTGAAGTATTTCCGATCGAATATACGTGTTTGAGATTCCAAGATCCCCCACCATGTACGCGTTTTGGTAAACTTTCATTAGCAACCATGATTACAGAACTCACAGAGGATCGAGAAAGAAATATTGTTATAGCAAACCTCATAAAAGATATAGTTAAGGGAACACGCCAAGTTCTCGTACTAAGTGATAGACGACATCACTGTGAAGTACTTCACCAAAGTTTCAAGAAAACGTCTGGATTGTATATGGGTGGTATGAAAGAAGTTGACTTAGCCGAATCAAGTAAAAAACAAATTATTTTTGCAACATTTAGTCAAGCTCACGAAGGTCTCGATATACCGTCGTTAGATACAGTTATTTTAGCGACGCCAAAATCGGATATTGTTCAGTCTATAGGAAGAATTATGAGAGAAACGCATGGTAAAAAGAATAATCCGCATATTTACGATATATTCGACCAATGGTCTATATGTCATGCTATGTATAATAAACGTCTTAGAGTATATCGACAAGGTGGTTTCAAAATACCAAAACAAAAACCCGATGAAAATTCCGTTTTCAATAAAGGGAAGTGCCTCATCCCACCCTAAAAATAATCATCTCTAGTTGTAAGAATGCCTGGTTGTAGCACTGGTCGCAATATACAAAAATATAAAGGGGCTGCGGCATCTACACTCCAGGATGTTACCGATAATGGTAATACCACAACTGGTGATTTAATAACAACATCTGGATTTTTTATAGGTGATGGTAGTTTGCTTACAGGTATATCTGGCGCAAGTGCTGCATTTTCACTTCAAGATACATCCGATCGTGGTAATACAACATCAAATACAATCCAGTTTACTAATACACAGACATCTTTCATTACAAGTAGTAATATAGTCGTAAACGGTAACGTAACCGCAACCGATTTTTACGGTGATGGTACAACACTAACCGGTATCACTTTAAGTACGGATATGACAAGTAATGTAATAAGAATTAGTAATTTAGAATCAAATTTAACAGCTAATTCATTGAGAATAGGAAGTTTAGAAACGGATTTGACGAGTAATGCATCGAGAGTTACAAATTTGGAAACATATCTATCGGATAATGCGTCAAGAACTACAAGTTTGGAAACGGAATTAACCAGTAATGCATCGAGAATGGGAACTGCAGAAACTAATATTTCAAGTTTAGAAACAAATCTATCAGATAATTCGTCCAGAATTACAAGTTTGGAAACGGATTTAACCAGTAATGCATCGAGAATGGGAACTGCAGAAACTAATATTTCAAGTTTGGAAACAGATGTGACAAGTAATACTGCAAGAATAGGAAATTTAGAAACAGATTTGACGAGTAATGCATCAAGAATAACAACAGTTGAAAATAATGTTCTTATAAGTAATAGTTCGGGTATAACATCTGGAATTGGTCAAGGTGATATACTAATTGGAGACGCTGCAAATACGTTAGCAAAACTTAGTTTAGGTGCAGATAGTCATGTTTTAACATCCAATACGTCAACGGGAAAACCAGAATGGAAATCCGCAAGTGCGATTGGTACAACAGTTGCAACACTTTCAAATGTTGTCACCGGCCAACCTTCCTATATAATTGGTGGTTCTTATAACGGGGGTAGTGCTAAATCTTGGTCTTTAAAAGCAAGTACAGCTAATTCGACAGATCATATAGTTATTCGAGATGATAGTGGTAATGTATATGCTACAGAATATCACGGGGATTATATAAAACACGCGGGTGATATAGATACACACTTAGGGTTTCCTTCGAATGACACGTTTACGGTTACGACAGGTGGAACCGAAAGAATGAAAATCGATAGTAATGGTACTACTATTCCTGAATATATTATACATAATGGTGATACAAATACAAAGTTTGGGTTTCCTTCGAATGATACGTTTACGGTTACGACAGATGGAACTGAAAGAATGAAAATCGATAGTAGTGGTACTACTATTCCTGAATATATTATACATGATAGTGATCCAAATACAAAGTTTGGGTTTCCTTCGAATGATACGTTTACGGTTACGACGAATAACACCGAAAGAATAAGAATTGATAGTGGTGGTGATGTTGGTATTGGAGTAACAAGTCCAAGTTATAAATTAGATGTTGCGGGTAATATGAACTTAACGAGTGGTTTATATCTAAATGGTGGAGCGGGGGGTAATGGACAAGTACTTACATCATCTGCGGGTGGTTTAATGACATGGACAACTCCATCCCCATTTACTGGTACTATTACTGACTATATTACACATGATGGTGACCCAAATACAAAGTTTGGGTTTCCTTCAGATGATACGTTTACGGTTACGACAGGTGGAACTGAAAGAATGAAAATCGATAGTAGTGGTACTACTATTCCTGAATATATTATACATGATAGTGATCCAAATACAAAGTTTGGGTTTCCTTCGAATGATACGTTTACGGTTACGACAAATAACAACGAAAGATTAAGAATCGATAGTAGTGGTAGAGTAGGTATTTCAAATACTAACCCTCAAGATGCATTATCTGTAGGTGGTGATATTAACTTAACTGGTAAAATAAAAATTAATGGTAGCCCGGGTCTTAATACTCAAGTTCTTACAAGTGGTGGTAATGGAGCTATGACATGGGAAGATGCTGGAGCCGCTACAAATTACTGGGTACGGACCGGTTCAAGTCCAAATTATACTGTAACTACATCCACACCCGAAAGTAAAGTTGGTATAGCAAATACTCACGCGGTTAACCAAACACTTCATATAGGTTCAAATGTTATAGTAAATGATACTGGAAATTACGACGTTCTTAGAGTAAACGGTAACATTTTCTGTACGAATTACCTTTTCGGTGATGGGAGTAAAATACGAAACCTTAATACGATAAGAACCGAAACCGGTAAAAACCAAATCTCCATAGGAGGGGACGATGGAGGTCCGGTTTTGCCATGGCGCGCAAGACAGATAAGATACCAACAGGGTTCTGGTAGACCTGACCCACAAAATTATAGTTAAATCGTTGAAAAATTAATATACATTTAAAATAAGATGCCGGAAGTTGACCAATTTCCCAATAATATTAATACGGGTAGCGCTGGAACAGATTTCGGTATATCAACTGCAGCAAATAATACAGGCGACTTTTCGTATATAGGTGCACCTAGTTGGTCGAATGTTTTATCAAGTGGTAAAGTTCATGTTTACTATTCAAATTCACATGAAATGGCGGAAATAACACATTCGACACCAGCAGTTCCCGTTCCCGTTCCCCTTATGAGAAGGTTACCAGATGGCACCCATTTCGCGGCATCGGGGGACGGTTTTGGTGCATGTGTAGATACAGATTTATCAGGTGATATTCTTGTTGTTTCATCGCACTCAAATGTACATGCATGGCCTTCGTCTTCTAGTGATGATACGAGTAATATTTATATATACAAAAGAACTGCACTCGATTGGTCTGCATATACGTCTAATGTTATAGTTCATCCAAATGGTTCATCTGTAAAAGGGTTCGGTCTTTCTATATCTATAGCATCTGAAAATCCGGGTCTTCTATGTGTAGGTTCACCGTACGAAAATAAGGTTTACGTTTACGATATTAATGCATCACCGACACTTTTATATACGGACCAACCTGGAACTACAACAAATGGTAATACTGGTGTATTTGAAAACTACGCTAATGTTGTATCACAAGACGCAACTACTATTTCACCTGTTAGGTTAAACCCAACTTACGATCAGTATGGGTTTTCCGTTTCCATGACCCCAGATGGGTGGGCTTTTGCAGCGGGTGCACCTGGTACCCAATCGAATGTATATGTTGGAAAGGGTCAAGGTTATAGCGTTAATTCAGATATAACCGATGATATTAAAGACTCCGAAGGAAATTGGAATTACCAATCGGGATATGTAAAGGTTGTATATTCACCCGCCGATTGGAATGGAACTGGGTATAATGCCCCATATGCAATAGGTGACCAAACACTTTTAAACGGTGATAGAAATCGATACGAACTTAGTAAATTTTCTGCGTTTGGGTATTCGATTGCCATGTCCGGCTTCTTAACAACGGAACCGTTTTTAGATTCTAGTGGAAATGAAACTGATATTACAATGCCAACTATTAGACTAGCCGTAGGTGTACCCGGTGAATCTGGGGTTAGGGCGTTTAGGTATAGTTATTTACAGGATAAATTTGTTCCAATTGGTGATTTAATTTTAGGTGCCCCCGGTTCGGGGACAAAGGTTTCAATGACGTATAACGGGAACCGTATAGCTTCCGGGTCAGGTTATAATTTTACAAAGGTAACAGGAACGCATCAAACATCGAAAGTATACCAAATTTACGATTTTAATGGTTCGTTTTGGAGTCATTACGATCCATACAATAGTATAAAAAGTAATATTGGGTTTACAACGTCCATGTCACAAGACGGACTTTTTATAATAAACTCGGGACAAACGAATAATGAAGGTCATATACATGGGGGAAGTGCGGAATTTTTAAAACTTGGTCGGTCTATTAAAGTCGTAGGTAATACGACCATAGGTGGTGATATTTCAGCTAGGGATTTTGTCGTTGGGGGTGGTAAATATACAACTTACCCAAATTATTCGGGACAAGTTATATTTTCAGATACACCCGGTAATGATACATGGTCCAATGCACTTATACGAAACTGGAACTATAAAAATGATAACGTGACGTCTACAACGTTTAATAACCAAAATAATTACACATCGAGTGAATTGCTTATACACAAAGGTGGTGAATATCCAGATAAACTAAAAGCATGGGGAAGAGAACCAGATAGAATACGCGTACAAGGTAGGTCTATAGTTTTAGATACGACGTATAGTGACGACGTAAACCCTTCTAATACACACCCAAAATTCGTTCTCGATACATTTGGGAAAATTGGTGTAAATTTACCTGAATTACAACCAGAATCATTGGCATTAAAAGATGGTTTTGGTCCGTATAAGGAAAATATAAAAGCGCGTCTCGATGTTAATGGTAGAACGGCTATTAGAAATAAACTTGATATTAATTACGGTAACAAATCAAACGTTACGATTGGTAAACAAACATTAGTACATTACGATACACGCGATATAAATTGTTTAAAAGGTATTTATTTACAGGAATCCGGACCAAGAGAAGTTTATCGTTCCAATTTAACGAGTATATCATGTAATTATAAAAGTACAGAAAGAGGAATACATATAAACGAGGGTGGTCAGGTAAAAGGTATTATAAAGACTGATATAGGCAATAATACAGCTGTTTCTTTCTGGTTTATGATTGAAAAAGAACACAGTACGTATATTAATAAAACACTTTTTTATATAGGTAATACAAACACAAATGTACAGGAACAAATTATAGCGTGTGAAATTTATTATACGAGTTCGTCAGACCATGGTATACGATTACATTTCATAAATGAAAATAGTAAAAAACTTGAATTTAAATACACACTTGTTTCCAAAAAATGGCATCATATTTATTTTGAAAGAGAGGGTACTTTACAAATAAATAATTTATAATAATACATGAGTTTTATATTCCATCTTATAATATATAGACTATTATAAGATGGCTTCACAGGATAGTAAAATAAATTCTACCAATGTCGGTGTATATGACTATTTCGGTAGTTCAGTTGGTATATCAGGTATTAATAGTAATACGTATAAAGTTATAGTAGGTGCGTATAATAATCTTACACAAGGGAATGTGTATGTATTTTCCTCTACTAACTGGTCTGCAGGTACTTCTTTAATTTCATCAAATATAGAAGTAGGTGATAATTTCGGGTATTCTGTAGATGTTTCTGAAAATGATAGTAGGTACATAGTAGGTGCACCTCGTAAAGATAATAATAAAGGTCGTGTTTATATATACGATACTTCATATTCACAAACGGAAATTTTTGCACCGGATAGTGGTAATTTTGGATTCTCAGTCGCTTTAAATGGAGACGGTACAAAAGCTATAGTAGGTGCACCATATAACGGTTCTAACATATCAGGAAATGTGTATACTTACTCTTACTCATCATCTAATTGGTCTTCACCAACACATTTATATCCCTCTAGTCCTTCAGACTCCGCTTTTTTTGGGTACTCTGTGCATATATCAAGTAACGGATCAAAAACAATTGTAGGTGAACCTTATGAAAATGCGGAAAATCATGGTGCTGCCTACATATTCAATAGTTCGGGAAATCAAGAAGCGAAACTATCTCCAAGTGATACGTATATAGATGGTAATTTTGGATATTCAGTCAATATAGATTCAGATGGTAACACGGCTGTTATAGGTTCAATTGGTTCTGATAATAAAGGAGCAGCTTATGTATTTACATATTCAGGAACAAGTTGGACACAAGAAGCTAAACTCGTTTCATCTGATATAACCACAGGTGACAAATTTGGATACAGTGTATGTATATCAAACGATGGTAACACTGTTCTAGTAAGTACACCGTTTAAATCTTCACGTGGGGCAGTGTATGTCTTTATACGTACAGGGGGAAGTACTTGGTCACAACGCGATAAAATACTTTCAGATGATTTATCCACCGGAGATAATTTTGGAAATTCGTTAGCTATATCCCCAAATAATCTTAAAACTATAATTGGAGCATACAAAGAAACACCAAGTAACATTGTTAGTGGTGGTTCCGTGTATTCTTATACTTTACCTGAAAATTATAATAGTAACATAAATAGAATAACACACACAGAAGATCCGGAATATGAAGATATAGGTACATTCGAAACATTTAACCTATACATAAATGGTCAACCCATTGAGAATAAACCAACTACATGGTCGACACCTCAAACAATGAACGCACCTTCAACGAGTAATATATTTTTCGGGAATGTGGAGTACAGTACAAATTTATCCACGTTAGAACCAATATCCGATATAAAAATAGGAAACTTTACGCTTCTAGAAAGAAACGTCTATGATACATGGGATAACACACCTTTAGATTTTTACGAAGAGGGACCCCCGAATCAAATGTTAAGTGTTGGTGGTGAAGCGATCATCGAACAAAAATTGGGTATAGGGATACAAACTCCAGCTAAACAACTCCACGTTTTAGGTGATATACGAATAACAGACCAACAACCCACAAACACGTCCGTAGATATTAGCTCTAAGTCCAGTATATTCAAACAAACATTTGAATTAGAACCAATAAGTCAGAAAACGTATGAAGTTCACGGAACTTTTTTTGCATTATCTTCTGATGGTACTACAGCTGCTGTAACTTCATATACAAACCCACCAGGTAATGATACGTATTGGTACGTGTATATATATAATTGGAATGGGAGTTCATGGGAACAAAATGCAGTTTTACAACCAGATATTATAGTAAGTAACGATCAGTTCGGAAATTCAACCGCTTTTTCATCGGATGGTAATACTATTGTTATAGGAGCATATGAAGACGAATCTGTATATGTATTTTCAAGAAGTGGATTCAATTCAGTTTCATGGTCTCAAGTGTCTAAAATAAAAGAGAGTGTTTCAAATTTAGGTAACCAGTTTGGATATTCCGTAGACATAAACGGTGAAGGTTCAGTTATAGTTGTAGGTTCACCTAAATCAGATGACAATAAAGGTTCAATATACGTATATACACGCTCGACGACTTCGTCTTGGAATGAGGCTATAATAACTGGAGTGACTGGTTCGGGTGAAAGATTAGGTGAGGATGTATCCATAACATCAGATGGTAATACTATTCTCGGAACAGCCGTAGCGAAAGAATTGTTTTTTACCGGCAACACGTCGAAAACTAACGCTGGAGCAGCATATATGTGGAAAAAATCAGGATCTACGTGGTCTTTATTACGATGGTGGCCAAGTCCAAATTATAGAGAATATCCATTTAGCGGCAATACCACCTCGACGAACACTATATTTTCATATGGACATAGTGCTGAAGGTGGTGGAGGGTTTGCTTTTGGTCACGCGTCAAATGATAATATGACACGATCATTCGATAGATTTGGTAAATCTTGTGATATATCCGACGACGGTAATACTATCATTATAGGTGCACCGGGAAGAAGTCAACAGTATTATTATAGTACTTCGCTGAGCGACTATAAAATGGGAAGTGTATATATATTTAAATATAAATATACAGGTGAAACGCATGGAAGTGGGTATTCCGGGACGGATACTGTCAATCCCGGGTATTCTTGGGTTGAAAATGCACATATACAAGCACCGGATTGGGGAAAATATGATTATTTCGGGTCATCCGTATCTTTATCATCCGATGGTAACACTGCTATTATAGGTTCACCAGGACATGATTCTTTAGGAATAGAAAATAGTGGCGCTATATACATATTTACATATTCTGGACTATCGTGGTCTCAACAATATAAAATAACACAACCAGTTCCAACTGTTGATGGTACTTTTGGTCAATGTGTATGTTTATCAAGTGATGGTCTCACAACCATAGCATCGAGTAACGCACTGAATGTATTCAAACCGATAGATGTAATCGATATCATCAACATAAACACCTTAATGTTTAAATATGAATCAACAAATTTTAAAGGAGAATTCGCGTATCAGCAACTGCAGGAAAGCAGTCAACCTCATCCTTCAGTACATAATGATTTAGTATATAACCCATACACGAAAACGTGGTTTTCCATGACGAACAACGATTCAACGTCAGCGTCGTTCGGGGAGACGCTTTCTATCACATCCTCTAGCGTTTACGCTCCCTATAAGCAAGTATACAATCCAATACATGTTTATATATGGCTTGATTATGGAAGTAATGCTCCACCAAACGAATATTTGCTCTTTGAGTTTATAAACCCTTATTACGATAATTCAATTGTTGATAATAGTAATGTATACACATATAGTTTACCAGAAGATTATTCAAAACAGTACATAAACACTCTAAATATATCGAGTAATTTATATGTAAATGAAAACATAATTACACCAAATAGGATAGGTATAAACACAGATACACCGGAAAAAGATTTACATGTCAGAGGTGATATTAGAATATCAGATGAATCTGAACATGTCGATTTCAGTATAATTAAGAAAAACGTATACGAAGAGAGTTTTTTAACTTTACCATTAACAGGTGAAGATGCACTTGTTTCCGGCGATCATTACGGAAAACGTGTATGTATATCCGGAGATGGTTCTACAGCCGCTATAGCATCTCATCATTCGGATGGAACCTTAACTTCACAGTCAGATCCGGGTAAAGTACATATATACACGAGAACTGGGAATAAATGGTCTCAACAGGTTATATTACAACCAGACGACGTCACGGGAAGTGGTCATTTTGGCGAAGGGTTATCATTTTCACAAGATGGTACTACACTCGCTATAGGTGCATATAATACTAATGTATATGCATATAGTAATACATATACTAACGCGGGTGCTGTATATATATATTCTCGTTCAGGACGCTTTCTCAATAGAGCGGATACAGAGGCGATTGAAGGTACATGGACTCTCGAAAACAAAGTAATACCTACCGTAGATTCTATAGAATCAAATTCTTTTTTTGGATATAACGTTAGTATAAACGATAAAGGTAATATAGTATTGATTACCGCTAAGAACGAAGAAAGTAACAAAGGTGCTTTTTATACATACGCTATTACAGAAGCTGGTGCTCTACAAAAATGGGAATGTATGGATAGAACATCAGGTTCTAGTTCTGGTGATTTGGTATATAGTGTAAAAATTTCCGGAAATGGTCAACATTGTGTTGTCGGTGAAATCGGAGTTGGTTCAGGTGCGGGCATAGTTCGATTTTATACACAATATATAACGAGTGATGCATTTGCGCCAGGTAATATTTCTGGGTCGTCAGCAATAAAGTGGAATCTAGTACAAACTATAAATCCACCAACAGGAGCAAACCCGTACGGTATGTATATTGCTATAGACGAAATAGGGAGTACAATGGCTTTAAGTGCACCAGACGAAGATAATAATAAAGGTGCTGTTTATGTGTATACTAGAAGTAGTGGATCAGTATGGACTCAAGAAACTAAGTTAACGTCTCTGGATTCCGGAGGTTCATTCGGACATGATATACAGTTATCTTCGAATGGTACTAAACTTGTTATAGGACAACCCACTTCAAATGATTCAGTATACCTATATGAAAAGATAGATTCTGAATGGATTTTAAAACAAAAATTAACACCAAGTAGTACTGGAATTATTCCAACAGC